>Ga0308390_1000072_pt1 | contig 75746 bp, 67 predicted proteins | sample Hotspr2Sample149_FD_202358 | JGI IMG/M metagenome (GOLD analysis project Ga0308390, IMG submission 202358) | Hot spring phototrophic mat microbial communities from Mushroom Spring, Yellowstone National Park, Wyoming, United States - 20040719_149 ...
TGCGGGCTTGAAAGAGGACGAGACCGGGTTGCATACCAGGATAGGGAAGCTTGCGCGGGTCGGTGACGCCGCTGAGCTGATAACGGGTATTCCCGACGACATCGAAGGCTGAACCTGGCCCGAAGTAGAAGAGGACGTCGCGACCGGTGACCGTCCGGTTGCCCTGGAGGTGGAACGTTCCCCACTCGAAGTAATACAGGCCGGGAGGGATGTTCGAGTCGGTATTGCCGGTGAGCGCGAAATCGGAGTCACGCAGGTAGACGAGGACGTCGCAGGGGAGGACATCAACCAGGTCGAAGTAGCCCTGAACAGCGAACGAACTTTGGTCGAAGTACAAGCGAAACTCCTGGCCGGAACTCGTACACGGGGTCGGTTGCCCCTGGAGTGTCAGACGGACGTTCCCACCGAGCGCGAATGCTGATCGGTGGAAGACATAGGTACCGGGACTCATGATGACCGAAGCGTTCTCGTCGATGGAAAAGTCGTTGTCGAAGTAGTAGAAACCGGGGCCGAGGACGACCGATCCGTTTCCTGAGAAACGGACAGGGCCATCGAATTGGTAGGTTCCGCCAGAGAAAGAGAGTGTTCCGTTTCCACGATAGGTGATAGCGCTGGTGTACCGTCCTGGTGGACAGGTCATCGTGTTGCCGCTGGATGAGCAGGTGACAGTCGGGCCTCCGGGAGGATTGGGGATGGTCGGTCGAGGCGGCTCCGGCATATCGGCGAGCGGGTCGTCGACCGGACTCAGCCTGCTCCGAACCCCTTGCCCAGCCTGGAATCGGCAGTTACCGGTTTGGGAAAAAGTCAGTGCCGCATCGCCTGTGCCGTCGGCCTGAAAGGTGCCGTTTCCCACGCAGCGCATGCCGCCGTTCGACATGGCGCTGCCACCGATGATGCGCACGCTCACATTGCCGATCACGTTGACGGTAGAGGGATTATCGCGCTCGAGCGCGAGGAAACCATAGTAGGTCGGTTGTTGGCCGACGCGTGCGGCTGCATTCGCGTTCGTTTCCCAAGGACCGCGATAGAGAGCTCCGAGGAAAAAGCGCTCGATCGCCGCCCGCGCACTGACGCGCAATATCCGCGTCGCGGAATCGACCTGGACATCAAACTGCGTGACAGTCAGCCCTTCACCAGGGTCGTGGTTGGCGGAGAGGTTGCCATCGAATGCCTGCTGGGCTGCTGTCCGTGCCTCGCTCGGCGAACGCCCTTCGAACAGGGCCCGCGCCCCAGCAAGTGCCGCGGCATTGACGGCATTCTGCAGGAGACGACGCTCGGCATAGGCGTGGGCAACGTCGACCGCCAGTGCACTGAAGTCCAGCAAAAGGAGGAGGATCAGCGCGAGGAGGAGCAAGACCTGGCCAGGCGATGCCTTGCGCCAGCCAGACGAGCGAGTTGCAGGATGGACCAGGCGCACGACCAACCTCCAGCAGCGCTGACGTCTCCTCGAAGAGAACATACGATCGGTCGTGCAACGAGCGGTAGAACCGAAAGTACCGAATCGGCTGCTGATCCGGGTGCGAGGCCAGCGGTTGCCCTTTCGAGGGAAGGGGCATGCTGGTGAGCGGCAGCGTGCAGGTTCGATCGGTGGTGCGAGGGAGGGGTAGCGTTGGCACGAGTGGGGACAAGGAACCTCCAGGCATTGTAGGATGCGCAGATGAAAGGAGGCGCGCGATGACTGATCCGCGGATCGCCAAATGGGCACGAGTGCTCGTGGACTACTCGCTCGCAGTGCAACCAGAACAGCTCGTCGTGATCGGGGGAACGCCGCTCGCTGCTCCCTTGATCCGCGAGGTCTATCGCCTCGTGCTGGAACGGGGTGCTCATCCGGTCGTGCAGGTCGCGCTGCCGGGACTCGCTGAAATCATGTTCCACGTGGCGAACGACCAGCAACTCACGTTCGTGTCACCGGACGAGCGACTGGGGCCGGAGCAGGCTGATGCGCTCTTGCGAATCCTGAGCGAGAGCAACACCAAGGCGTTGACCGGGGTCGATCCAGCTCGCCAGCAGCTGCACCAACGGGCACGAACGGAACTGCGTCAGACCTACCTCGAGCGGGCAGCTGCTGGGAAGCTGGCCTGGTGCGTGACGCTCTATCCGACCGAGGCGTATGCGCAGGACGCGGAAATGGCGCTCGCCGAATACGAAGAGTTCGTCCTGCGGGCCGGCTTCCTCGATCGGGACGATCCGGTAACGGCCTGGCGGGAGCAGTCGCGCGAGCAAGCGCGTATCATCGACTGGCTCGCGGACAAACGGGAAATTCACGTGCGGGCACCAGATACCGATCTCCGCTTGTCGATCGCTGGACGACGCTTCGTGAATGCCGATGGACGAAAGAACTTCCCCGACGGTGAGATCTTCACTGGGCCGGTCGAGGATTCTGTGGAAGGGACGATCCGCTTCAGTTATCCGTCGATGGTGCAGGGGCGGCAGGTCGAGGATATCCGGCTGTGGTTCGAAGGAGGCCGAGTCGTCAAGGCGACGGCGGCGCGGAATGAGGCGTTCTTGCATCGCATGCTGGAAACCGATGAGGGGGCACGCTTCGTTGGCGAGTTCGCCTTTGGGCTCAACCGATCGATTACCCGCTTCACCGGGAACATCTTGTTCGACGAAAAGATCGGGGGAACGCTCCACTTGGCGATCGGTGCTGGCTATCCCGAAACCGGAAGTCGCAACCGCTCGGCGGTGCACTGGGACATGATTTGCGATCTGCGGCGAGACAGCGAAGTGTGGGTTGATGGCCAGCTGTTCATGAAGGACGGAGAAATCCTGATCTAATCTAATCGAGCGAGGCAACCGCAACCGGCTGGCCGTTCGGACTGGTCGCCTGCGCGTTGGTCTCAAGCGTGATCGCGAGGGCATCGTAGAGACGAAGCGGCTCGCGTGGGGAGAGGAACAGTTCGGCATGACCGTGTTCGTCGATCGGCAGGATACCCGCCTGACGATAGTCTTCCCCGCGGACGAGCCAAACCACGTAGGCTTGACCGGGGGCCGGGCGGGGCAGCCCCTCGACGGCGATCAGCGCGGTATTGCTGGACGGATCGAGAATGATCGCGCCGTGCGCGTCGCGGGCGGCTCCGTGTCCCTGGAGGCGGATCAAGAGACCGTCGCGCTGGGCGAGGAGCTGGACCACGGCGCGTCGCTGCGAGTCAGCTTGGCTAGCGAGCTGGGCACGCTGCTGGGCGACCTGCTGCTGCTGGAGAAGTTGCCAGCCGAAGAAGGCAGCGAGAACGGTCGCGGCGGTCGCCAGGACCCAGGCAGGACGTCGCAACCAAGCGACGAGGCTCGAGGCGGGCTGCCGGAGGTGAAGCTCGGCGCGGAGCCGACGGCGAGCGCGAGCGGGGACCGGTTGGGGGGCGGGAGCGAAGGCGAGCAACTGCGCTGTCGAGCGGAGTTCGGCAGTGACGGCACGACAGCGCGCGCAGCGAGCGAGATGATGCTCGACCACCTCCAATTCTTCAGGGTCAAGGACGCCGAGCGCGTAGCCGGGAAGGAGATCATCCGGACAGTTGGCGACCTGTGGTGCTGGCTCGGTCATGGCACACGCTCCGCTGGCTGTTCGCGCAGGAGCTGCTGTAACTTCTGCATTCCCAGCCGTAAGCGGGTCTTGATGGTGCCGATCGGTTCACCCAGGACCGCCGCGATTTCGCTGTGGGTGAGGCCAGCGTAATAGGCGAGTTCGATCGCCAGGCGCTGGGGTTCGGGAAGCTGCGCCATCGCTCGACGCACCCGGTCGCGGAGCTCGCTCGCTTCAGCTGCCTCATGGGCCGACGCCGCCTGGTCGATCTCGTGCCAGGGGAGCGTGGTCAGGTCCACGAAATCCGCCCGTTGTGGGCGGCGCCGGCGAGCGCGGAGGCTATCGATGGCGAGGTTGTGTGCGATACTCATGAGCCAGCTTCCGAACGAGCCGCGTCGTGCCTCGAACCGTGAGGCCTGCTGCCAAAACCGCAAGAAGGTCTCCTGCAGCAGCTCTTCAGCCTCGCTGGGATCGCCCAGCATGCGACAGGCGAGCGAATAGACCGGTCGAGCGTACCGATCGTAGAGCAGCTCAAAAGCTCGGGTATCGCCGTCGGCAACGCGCCGGACGAGCAGCTCGTCGCTGCAGGCTTCCAGCTCTGCGGTTTCGTTCGCCCGGCGAACGATCCCACCGCATTGGACTATACGACGATACGTCTCGCTCAGATGCATCGTCCGGCTCCCCGCTGACGAAGGCGAGTATACCGGAGAGCATGCTCAGGGTGTGCGGAGGGTGCGATCGTAGAAGAGAACGGTACGCTCGATGAATTGTCGCCACGCCGGAGGCGAGAACGCGTGTCCCTCGCCGGGATACTCGAAGTACTCGACTCGTTTCCCAGCGAGGAGTAAGCTGTCACGAATAGCCCGTGACCATTCCGGCGGCGTCACGGTATCGGCGGTACCGACGTGGATCTGGACAGGGCAGTTCACGAAGTGAAAGTGAAAGAGTGGCGAGGTCGATCGCAAGAACGTTTCGTCCTGAGCTGCTTGCGCGTACAGCGGCCCCAGCGGATCGTCGGGGCGCGCACCGTTGCCCCACTTGCGGATATTGTCGAGATCCCAGCCACTCACAGGCGCGTACAGCACGGCAGCGCGGATACGGTCGTCGATACAGATTGCTTTGGCCACGAGCCCGCCGCCCATGCTGTGTCCCCAGAGACCGACGCGCGTCGGATCAGCTTCAGGGAGAGAGGAGAGGGAGCTGATCAGCTCCAGGGTATCGATGACGATGCCGGTCCGGAAATAATTGGGACCGGCATCGGAACCACCCCAGCCGCGAAAGTCGGGCGCGAGGCAGAGGTAGCCGCGGCGGGCCAACTCATCGGCCGCTTGGATCGTGTCGGCACCAGTCCAGTACTGGTCTGGCGGTATGTACCCGTGACAGAGAATGACGACAGGAAATGGTCCCGGACCGTGGGGTCGGTGCAGGCCGCTGGTGATGCGCAGCCCATCGGAGGGATAACGGAAATGGAAGTAGGTGTAGGTATCGGTCTCGGTAACGGTACGGAGGAGTTCGATCTGGCCACCACGATACTGGCGGGCACGGAGGCCTTCGATGGTGTAGGCCGCGAGAGGGTGCGGTGTCGGTGACGGGAGGAGCGTGGGGCTCGGCGACGGCTGGGATGAAGGTGTCGCGGTCGGTGTGACGCTCGGCGTCGGCTGGAGAAAAGGAGAGGGCCGGGGTGCGGTGGTGACCGGCGACCCCGACCCGAGAGAGGAGGTGGGAGAGGGCAGGCTGGGAGGTTGCGTTGGATTAGGTCGGTTGCGGCAGGCTGCCGCGATCCCGAGACTGGAGAGAAGCAGCAGGCGCCGCGTGAATCGTGCCGGCCGCCTCATGACTGCGGTTCGACCGTAAAGTCCAGCTCCAAGGTGATCGTCTCCTCCACGCTCAGGACGATCGGCACACGCGGTTGCGTCATGCCGAAGTCGGCGAACGTCGCCGTGGTGGTCGCTGTCCCGGTGATGCGCGACCCGTCGACGGTCGCACGAACGTCCCAAACGACGGGCTTGGTCACGCCGTGGACAGCGAGATTCCCCTCCAACTGAAAGCTGAATTCCCCGCTCTGGGGCAACGGCCACGGGAGCCCGCGGGCAGCGGTGGGCTGGAATTCAGCCTTAGGAAAACGAGCGACCTCGAGCGTGTTCTGCTTGATGTAATTGTCACGACGCGCCTCGTCGCTCCGCAGCGTCGTGAGATCGACCGTCACGCGCGACTGCGCGCTGTCGATGGCTCCGTCGGCCATGAACACGATGCGTCCCTCGATCGCCCGCGTGCTGCCTACCGCGTCGTTGGGCAGAGATCGGCCCAGCAGTTGCTCGCGCACCCGATAGCGCGCCTCGCTCTGTTCAGGCACGATGCGGAAAATCAGACCAGCACTGGCTTCACTACCAGTAGCAGGTGTTGCCATCATTGCGCGCGTCGGGGTCGGGCTGGCGGTGGGGAAGGCCGTCGGCGTGTCGACCGGGCCCGGGATCGTGGCAGTGGGCATCGCGGTGGGTGAGAGGGCCAGCGGTGTGGCGGGGAGGGGAGTCGCCGTGGGAACAGCGCTTCCTCCACACGCCGCGAGCAACAGCGCGGCGATCGCTGCGATGATCGCCATTCTTTCGAACAGTGCACCCAATCGGTGCCGCGTCCTCACGTCGTTCCTCCCGAGTAGCAGCGTAATCGACGAGCCTGAGAAACGAGCAAGAGTGCGGTAAGAGTTCGCTGAGAATCGGGCGAGTGGACAGAACGCCGTGGTAGGATGCGAGACGAACAATGGAGGTCGGCTGGCAGCGGAGTCGCGGCGATGACGCACGTGCTGGTGGTGGATGACGACACGCGACTGGTGGAGATGCTGCGGCGAACGCTGTCGTACGAGGGTTTCACGGTGAGCGTTGCGCAGTCGGGCGATGAGGCGTTGCGCCTGGTGGCGGAGCGGCGACCGGATCTGATCGTGCTCGACTGGTTATTGCCGGGAATGGACGGGTTGGCGGTAGTCCAGCGCTTGCGAGCGGCTGGTGATGGCACGCCGATCCTGATGCTGACGGCGCGAGACGCGGTGGAAGACCGCGTTCTGGGGTTGGACAGCGGAGCCGACGACTATCTGGTCAAGCCGTTCGCACCAGCTGAGCTTCTCGCGCGCATTCGGGCTCTTCTGCGTCGAGTCGAACCGGCTAGCGACGAGAAGCCCCTCGTCTTCGCTGATTTGGTCTTGGACCCGGTGACGCGGGAGACGCGGCGCGGTGACCGCTCGTTCCGCTTGAGCCCGCGCGAGTTCGATCTGCTCTCGTACTTCATGCGGCATCCTCGCCGCGTGTTGACGCGGAATCAGATCCTGCTGGCGGTGTGGGGACACGACTTCGACGGATACGATAGCGTGCTCGATGTCTATATCGGCTATCTCCGACAGAAGCTGGAGGCCGGTGGGGAGCCCCGACTGATCCATACCGTCCGGGGTGTGGGCTATGTGTTGCGGGAGTACTGAGGAGACATGTCGATCCGGCTGCGTTTGACGCTGCTCTACAGTGGGATCCTGGTCTGCACGCTGGTGATCTTCAGCGTCGTCCTCTACGTGCTGGTTGCCCGCTTCAGTCTGCAATGGCAAGAGCGAGCACTGGCCGAGGAAGCGGCCCAGATCGTCACGCAAGGTGAGTTTCGCCTGACGGTGATTCGGACGCCGCAGGGCAAGGTGGCGATACCGCAAACCTTCGTGCAGACGCGCGATCTTTCTGGGCAAGTGATCTCGCGCTCGATCAACTTGAACGGTTACGAATTGCCGCTCAGCAATCAGGGCCTCACAGCTCTGACGAACGGACCGGCGACCGGCTGGTTGGAGATCGTGCGGACCGACAATGGGCGCCTGCTCGTGTACAGTCGGACGGTCACGGCCAACGGCCATCCGGTCGGCATTCTGCAGGTGGCGCGACCGCTCGCCGATCTCGATCAAGCGCTCGCGATGCTGCGCCGCTACTTGACGGTCGGCACCGTGGTGTCGACGATCACTGCCTTTTTCGTCGGCTGGGTATTGGCTGGCGCGAGCCTGCGGCCGATCAATCGGATCACACAGATCGCTCTGGAAATCGGGCAGGCGCGTGACTTCAGCCGACGAGTGGACTACGACGGACCGAACGACGAGATCGGTGCGCTGGTGACGACACTGAACGAGATGCTGACCGAGCTGCAGGCGGCCTATCAGCAAGTCGAGCATGCCCTGCAAGCGCAGCGCCGGTTCGTGGCGGATGCCTCTCATGAGCTGCGTACACCACTGACCACCTTACGGGGGAACGTCGAACTCTTGCAACGGGAGCCCCCGCTTCCTCTCGAGGAACAGCGAGCGATCCTGGCGGACGTCGCGGCGGAGATCGAACGGATGATTCGGCTGGTCCGCGAACTGTTGACGCTGGCGCGAGCCGACGCTGGTCTCCGCCCACGGCTGGAGCCGGTGCAGCTGGGGTCGCTCGTGGAGGATGCAGTTCGGCAAGCGCAACTCTTGCGACCGCGACCGGTCGCCAGGGTGCGAGTGGAGCGCGACGTCGTCGTGCGGGCTGATCGGGATCTCCTTTATCAGGTGCTGTTGATCCTTCTGGACAACGCGCTGAAGTACACGCCAGAGGACGGCATGGTGGAGGCGACGGTCGTCGTGGAGCAGGGTCGCGCGGGTATCGCGATCCGAGACACGGGGATCGGTATCGACCCCGCGATCATGCCGCACATCTTCGAGCGTTTCTTCCGCGGCGACAGTGCCCGGAGTGGCGAGGGGACCGGCCTGGGACTCGCGATCGCGAAATCGCTGTTGGAGGCGATGCGCGGCGAAATTCGCGTGGTGAGTCGACCCGGCGAGGGGAGTATCTTCACGGTATTGCTCCCGGTCGAACCAGCGAGTGCGGAAGGCGAAGCTCGGGCGGCGCCCAGCCTCGTGTCTCCCGCATAGTCGTCGCCGACGATTCTCAGGAGATTCTCAGCTGGATCTTGCCTAATTTTGATCCGCAGCCGGTAGGCTCAAAGCGGAAGCACCGGTGTGCGCGGTGCAGGATGTGCTGGAGGATGCACGATGGAGCAGAGGAGTTCGGTAAGACAGCGGATTCTGCCGCTCTTGGTCGTGATCGGATTCCTGATAGCCGGAGTGATCGGGGGCCTGGCGGGGGCCTCGCTCGCTGGCGAGCGGGGAGCCGGCACGTCGACGGTCTCGATTGCGGTGACGGCTCCGGCTGAATCTCAGCCGCAACCGGTCGCCGAGGTGCAGACGACGACGGTTGCTGGGCAGGTGTATCAGCGTTACGGGAAAGCCGTTGTCGATGTGATCGCGCAAAAATCGAACGGCTTTTTCGACCAGCAAGGCGCTGGTAGCGGTGTCGTGATCGACCGACAGGGGCTCATCGTCACGGCTGCTCACGTGGTCGCGGGAACGAGCACGGTGGAAATTCGCTTCGTGACGGGTGAGCGTGTTTCGGCACAGGTGCTGGGTACCGACGAGGCGAACGATATCGCCCTGCTTCGCGTCGACCGCCTTCCCGAAGGAGTGCCGGTGGCGGTGCTCGGCGACTCCGACCGCGTCCAAGTCGGCGACGTGGTGGTCGCGATCGGCAGTCCCTTCGGTCTCTCTAGTACGGTCACCCAAGGGATCGTCAGTGCCGTGAACCGGAGCTGGAACCCACCGGGTGATCGGTTACGGACGGGACTGATCCAGACCGATGCACCGATCAATCCCGGCAATAGCGGCGGGCCGCTCTTCGATGCCCAGGGCCAAGTGATCGGCATCACCACTATGATCGAGAGCCCGATCCGAGGAAACGTCGGCATCGGCTTCGCCGTTCCGAGCAACACGGTGAAGCGTGTGCTGCCGCAGCTCGAGCAAGGTGCGCAGCTCGAGCCCGCCTGGCTGGGCATCAGCGGGACCGATCTCGACGCGCAGCGGGCGCGCCGACTCGGACTGTCGGTCGACCGAGGGGTCATCGTCCTGAGCGTGGTGCCGGGAAGCCCGGCAGCACGAGCTGGATTGCGTCCGGCGCAAATGAGTGGATTGGACATCACCCAGCTGGGCGACGTGATCGTGGCGATCGATGGTCAGCCCGTCGCGGGAATGCAGGATCTGGCAGCGCGGATCGGCGCACATCAGCCGGGCGACACGGTCGAGCTGACAGTGTTGCGTGATGGACGCCAGCAGACCGTTCGGGTCACGCTCGGCCGCTGGCCTCAGCAGCGGGGATGACCTTGACGCTGGCGTACGGTGTGTGCTAGTATATGCAGGTTTCGAAACGTCGTCGTGCGGTGTCCGTACGACGCGTCCGAACAATGGAGGTATGAGAGACCCATGACCGAACGTGAACTGCAGGAACTGCTGGAACTCGAAGAACTGATCGCGTCGGAAGGGCTCGAGGAAGTCGAAGAGATTGAGGAGATCGAAGAGTCCGACGATCTCATCGATCAGGCGGCCAACGATGCGGTGTACCGCTATTTCCGTGAGGTGGGGGGTCACCGGTTGCTGACCCACCAGGAGGAGATCGAGTACTCCCGGGCCGTACGGGCTGGTTTGGCGGCCCGCAAGCGGATCGAGGCCGGTGAAGACACTCCTGAGCTGCGCGAACTCGTGCGCAAGGGGCAGGAGGCGCGCGAAAAGCTGATCCGGCACAACCTGCGCCTGGTCGTCTCGATCGCCAAGCGTTACCGCTCGAGCGAACTGCCGCTGATCGATCTGATCCAGGAGGGGAACATCGGTCTGATGACGGCGGTGGAGCGGTACGATCCGGAACTGGGTTATCGCTTCAGCACCTATGCGACCTTCTGGATCCGCCAGGCGATCGGGCGTGCCGTGGCCAACTTGAGCCGAACGATCCGGGTTCCCGTCCACATGCATGACTTGATCGCCAAGATCCGGCGCGCGGAGGCACAGATCGAGCAGCAGAAGGGTCGACCAGCGACGAACGAGGAACTGGCTGAACTGTTGGGCATCGATGTGGCGCGGATCGAGCAGGCCCGGACGCAGATTCCGCGAACGTCCTCGCTCGACAAGCCGATCGGTGAGGATGGCGAGAGCTCGATCGGTGATCTTTTGCCTGATCCGAGGAGCGATGACGTGGTCGAGGAAGCGTTGACCAATGCGATCCGCGAGCAGATCCGCCGCAGCCTGGAGCAGCTTACGGAGCGCGAGCGCACCGTCCTGGTGATGCGCTTCGGTCTGGACGGCGAGCAGCCGCGCACCCTGGCGGAAATCGCCGATGCGCTGAAGATCAGCCGCGAGCGTGTCCGCCAGGTCGAGAAGGAGGCGCTGCAGAAGCTGCGCAACTCCGACCTGCGCTTGCTGGCGAGCGCGGCCTGACATTGACGATCTCTCGACGTCGAGCGGGCCGGACTCCCGAAAAAGGGAGTCTGGCCCGGTTCGCTCAGTCGTGATCGTCCTGATGCTCGGGGTCGTGCCAGCGTGGATGCGAGTGCTGGAGTGATCCGTGCCAGTGCAGGTGCTCGTGGATCAGATTGGCGATCAGGAGAAGTTCGTGATCGGCGAGCACCTGAGCCGGCGAACCCTCGGCAATGGGTCGGTGCTCGCGTTCCCCAAAGACGATCAACCGTGTGCCGAGTGCGGCGGCCAGATCCAGTTCGTGGGTGGCGATGACCAGCGTGTGCCCGCGCGCGTGCAAGGCGGCGAGAAGCTCGATCAGCTGCGCGCGGCTCCGCGGATCCAAGTTGGCTGTCGGTTCATCGAGCAGGATCACCTCTGGCTCTATCACGAGCACCGTCGCCAGGGCGACGCGCTTCTTCTCCCCACCGCTCAACTCGAAGGGAGCGCGGTCAGCCAGGTGCTCGAGAGCGAGTTCGGCCAGGACACGCTGGACTGCGTCGCGCACACGGTCCGGTGACCAACCGAGCTGGAGAGGGCCGAAGGCGACATCGTCGAAGACGGTCGGTGAAAAGAGCTGGACATCCGGTTCCTGGAAGACGAGCCCGACGCGCTGGTGGAGCCAGTAGCCGAGTTCGGGATCATCAGCAGCCGACGTGATATCCCGACCGAAAGCGAAAATCTGGCCGCTCGAGGGTCGATACAGACCGTCCAGGATTTTGAGCAGTGTCGATTTGCCGGAGCCGTTCGGGCCGAGTACGATGAGCGCCTCGCCGGCTGCGATCGTCAGATCGACATCGACGAGAGCCGGGATGCGGCCGTGGTAGGCGTAACCCACGCGGTGGAGCTCGAACACGGTCCTCATGGATGAGCCAAATCGATCAACCAGAGCGCGGCGCAGGCAGCGGATCCGACTGAGAGGGCGAACCAGTCCGCCTCGGTCAGAGCGCGGGGACGGAGGGTACGCGGCTCGCCGCGGAAGCCCCGAGCAGTCATCGCCTGGTAGACCAGTTCGCTGGTCCGGAGGCTGCGTTGAAAGAGGACAGCGAGTGCCGTGGTCAACCAGCGTCGCTGCTCAGGGCCGGGGATGGCTGACAGCGTTCGGCTGCGACGGGCGAGCAGGAGATCCTGCACGAGCTCGAGGAGCACGAAGACGTACCGGTAGGCCATGGCCAGCACCACGACGAAAACGAGCGGAATGCGAAGGGTGCGCAGTGCCGCGAGCAGATCCGACCATCGTGTGGTGAGCATGAGCGCGGCGGCCGCCAGAACCGTAGTGGTGACGCGGAACAGCAGCGTCAGCACGCTCCAGGCGCCGGTGGTGCTGATAATCAGGCCGAACGGCAGGTGCAGGAGGGGCGGTCCGGGCACGACGAAGAGCGCTGGGACAGCGACGAGCAGGGTGAAGACTGGTAGACCGAGACCGAGACGAACGACGATCGATGCTGGTATCCGGCTGGCGGCGAGCGAGATGAGGAGTAGAACCAGCAGGGCGAGCTGCATCAGAGCGGTCTGAAGACTCGCGGCGACGAGGAGCGCAAAGCCGAGTAAAACAACCTTGACGCGCGCATCGAGCCGCTGGAGAAGCCCGGAACGACGGGCTATCTCCTCGGTATAGACCGTGTGCTCGAGCGTGGTGGCGAGGTCAGCTAGCGTTTTTTCCAGAAAGCTGCGGCGAGCCATGTGGCACCTTCGATGCTAGCGCGCGGAGGCAGCGGACCGGTCCTCCGGCGAGCGTGGCTGCAGCAAGAGACGCAGACCGAAGATCAGGGCACTGATTAAACCGATACCGATGATCGCGGAGAGCACGTAGGCAAGCGCCTGTTCGGAGAAGGACGCGCTTTCCGGCATCCACGGCAGACTGTAATCTGGGAGAGGAGCACGCCACCAGCCTTCCCAGCGCGCCAGTCCACTGGGAACGTAGCCGACCAGCTGCTCCAGCTCTTCAGCCGACCACTCGCCCCAGGCAGCACCGGAGGCCACCAGACCGAGCGGGGTGAGCAAGACAAGCACAGCGGTGATGAGCAAGATGAGCGAGCGCTGCCGGGCCGCTGTCGGCCTCTGCGGCGGAACGCTGCCCAAGACTTCCGGGGAGAACCGGTGTACCAGTGTGAGTCCAGCGGCGGTGACGATTCCCTCGGCGAGCCCCGCCACGGTGAGGTGTGGAATGAGCATGGCGGGAACAGCAACTTCCAGACCGTAGGGGCTGTACAGGGCGCGGCCGTTTTCGCTCCAGAGAAGCGGCTGGACACCAAGCGTGAGACCGACCAACAGGGCAGCGACATTGATACCGAAGTAGCCGGCCACGGCAGCGGCGATGACCCGGCGACGGCTTTCCAGCGGGCTGGAGCCGGCGAGCAGACGGTAGATTCCGTAGCCGGCCAAGGGCATCGCGACCCCGAGGATGAAACAGTTGGCGCCGATGGCCAGGATACCCCCGTCACCGAAAAACAAGGCTTGGACGATCAAGGCAACCGATGAGGCGACGATCGCGGCCCACGGACCGAGGACGATGGCGGCGAGCACGCTGCCGACCGCGTGTGCGGTGGTTCCACCAGGCACGGGGACATTGAACATCATCACCACGAAGACAAATGCGGCAAAGAGGGCCAGGGCAGGTACCGTGCGACCAACCAGCAGACGGCGCAAGCGTTGGGACGCGATGTACCAGAACGGTAGGACACCTCCCCAGTAGGCCAGTGCTGTTGCCGGGCTGATATAGCCGTCGGGAATGTGCATGGGATCTCTCCCGTGATCGCTGGCGTCCACCCAGTCACCGGGAAACAAGCATACCAGCCCGGGTGTTCGCTCGTCGGCGAGCGGATCCGCGAAGGTTCCTCACTGATGCGGGTGCTGGCGCGCAGCGAGCGAAGGCGTGCGTCTTCTCGCACCATCGATCGCGACCAGGAGACCAGCGGCAAGGATGCAGGGTACGGTGGTGCTCGGTGGCGGCTCGAGCAGCTCAGCGGTTGTCGATCGTCTTCGAGATGGCTGCGATGTCGATGAGCGTCGGGCTTTTCGCGGTGAGGACGTCGTTCGTCTTCACGATGATCGCCCAACTCCGCCCTCGCGCATCGCGGTAGCGGAAGCCCCACTTGCGCCCAGCCGGATCGAGGTCATAGTACTCCGCCGGAAAGCCCGGCCGAATCTCGACCCGAGAGAAGGGAGTGCCCCAATCGACGGGTGGGGCGTACTCGGAGTCTGCCCGGAGGATGTCGATGAGGACACCGCCAGGTGCAAGATCGTCGGGGCTCATGCTATCGAACCAGGCAGCGACGTCCTCGGCCGAGGGACTGTTCTGCACCATCTGCTGGCTCATGAGCATCCAATAGCAGTGACAGCTGTGCAAGTTGTACTCAGGTGCTTCGGGCGTGGTGACGACGAGCCAACCGGGTGGGATCTGGACGCGCAGATAACCCGGGTCACGGTACTCCTGCCAGCCCTCGATGGTCCGCGGTGTTGCTGCGACCGAAGGCAGATCGGTCGGGGCAGGAGCTGGCGCAGGAGTCGGTTACGGGGTGGGTGGCGGCGCCGTCGTCGGGGTCGGAAGAGGAAGCAGCGGAGGTGACGGGGCCGGCGACGGGGTCGGCCGGGATACGCGCGTCGGAGTGGGTCGCTGCGGGGCGGTGGCAGTCGGTGTGGCTGGTCGAACGGTCGGTTCGGCGGTGGCGGTCACGCGGGCGAGCGGAGCGGGCGTCGCCGTGGGTGCGCTTCCCTGGGTGCGGTTACGGTAGACGAGATAGCCGATACTGGCCCCGATGGTGAGACCGAAGACGAGGAGCAGGCCTGCACCCAGGCAACCGAGTGCAGCCAGAATGGGGCGGGATCCAGCTGTCTTCCTTTCACTCACCACTAGTGCGACGCGTCAGCTACGCGTCAGTCCGTCCACCTACCGAGCAGAGTAGGCGGGTTCGTCGTCCTCGGTGAAGGGAGCGACGGCCTTGCGTCGAAGACCAGTGGCGAGCGAGCTCCCGTAGTACTCGTCTTGCTGGTTTCTCTCACGGTCGCGGTCGGCGCCCTCGTCGTCGGGTTCGTCGAGACGACCCTGCGGCATACGGGAAGAGTCGACTCGTCGCAGGAACGATGCCAGGCATACGGACTGGTCAGTAACGGCGTGGGCCTGGGTACACCCATCGCTCGATTCTCCGGGACGGTGCTCCTGACGGCCGAGCTACTCGCGCTCCTGGGCGCCTGAGTCGCTCGACTCAGTGATACGGTGGAAGAGCTGGGAGAGGCATGAACGGAGTCGATGGCTCGGCGAGCTTAGGGTGCTGCGGAGCCTTAGTGGAGCGGGCCACTCTCTCCGGTATTCGGCTTTGGGGGTGATGGTGGCTCGAGTCTCGCGCCTGGTGCGAGAACGCTCGCTAGCAGCTTGCGTGGACCCTCTCTCGCACGGCTCAGGAGAGTCAGCGAGGGGGCTCCAGTTCGTAGCGAGCGCCCTTTTCGGGGTGGATCGCGACGGCCGGATTGAGTCTGGCTGTGAGGGGGTGAGCGCGCGACTGAACAGATCGCCAGGAGTTTCTCTTGCGTGTCCGTTGTTGCCGAAATGCGTTGGGGCACCTTTGGCTGGCCGGCATCCATGGTGCCGTTCGCAGCAGATGGTGCAATGCCTGATCTCGTCGGGCCCCGCTGAAGCGGTCGACTCGAGAATGACCGTTCTGTCGTGGAGCAGCGTCAGCGGGAAGCTCCGACGGATCGCAGTGCATCGATCAGGGAGACAGAAGGGGCCAGCCTGGATCAGCGGTCGTTTGGGTTGCTCCACGGTGCACACCCGATAAGGCCACTGGGAAGGGCATGGCATCTCCGTCGGGAAAGGACCCGACGGAGATGCCAGGCGCGAACGACTGGCGGAGCGTCAACGAGCTCGGGCAGGACGACGAAGCAGGATCACTCCGCAGCCGAGCAGGACGAGGCCGATGCCAGCGAGTGAGGTGAGTGCTTGGCGCTGACCGGTGCGCGGGAGAACTTGTGGGAGAGGCGGCATCGTGCTCGCTGCCGCGCTGGCTGGAGAGACGTCAGTCGCTGGCTGCTGAAGAGCGAGTGCTTCGCTACTGCCCGCTGGCTGGGTGTCAGTGCTCGGGCTGGCGGCCTCGCTCGCTGGGACCGAGGATGTCCCTGGTGCAGTGGACGCTCCTCCGGTGCTGCCGCCGCTCCCGCCTTGGCCATCCGTGCCACCTGAGCTACCGGTACCCCCGCTGATGCCGTTGCTCCCGCCTTGGCCGCCACCGCCGCCCTGCCCGCCGCCGGTGCCGCCGCTGCCCTCTCCGTCGCCAGAGCCGTTACCGGTGTTGCTGCCAGCAGGACCGGAATCACTGGTATCATCGTCGTTTCCGTGTCCTTGCGTAGGTGGGCAGTTTCCGTTGTCGGCCGCTGACGGAGTTGCTGGCTGCTGCTCAACAAGTTGTGTCGTCGGATTTTCTGCCTCGACCTTAATCGGATTCGGAAATCCGGTGCTGCTCTTCCCCAGTCCGGTCTGCTCGTCTCCACCGGTCGTTGTTGCCTCGTCCTGGGACGTAGCTGTACCTTCAGGGGGCTGAATCGCCCGTGGAGTCGGGGGTACTTGACGTGGTGTCCTTGTTCAGGAGCTTCCTGCGGCTCCACCGGAATAGCATCGGTCTGGTCTGTAGGGCATTCGCTCGGACGGGTCGGCGGGCCCACGCTGATCGGGGACGGCTCGACGGTGTTCACGGCCGTCTTTATCGGGTGAACTGAAACCTCGTTCGAACCGATTTTCTCGTCAGCACTGACAGCCGCGGCACCGCGTGCAGGGAGCACGAGAGCCAGGATGGTAGCGAGCACGACGAGGCGCAAGAGAACGACACGGGCCGGGTGCACAGAACTCATCACGTCACCTCCTGGATCGCTGCGAGCAGCACGAATACAAAATGGCTGCCTGTTGCACGGGTACAGTATACCAGCCTAAAAGTAGTAAGTCAAGTGGATGATCAGTCCTAGGTAAGGTGGCGTGTGATCCTGGTACGATAGGGGGATAGTCAGACAGCCGCGCAGCCTCCACCCGTTCGCTCCGCTACGCCGTTGTCGAGACGAGTCACCTCTTGCCGAGCTGACCCAGCAGAAACACGAGGTTGGCAGGGCGCTCGGCGAGGCGACGGGTGAAGTAGGGATACCACTGGCGGCCGAAGGGAACGTAGACGCGGACCGGTTCGCCAGCCCGACGGAGTTGCTCCTGGAGGTCGCGTCGGACACCGTAGAGCATCTGGAATTCGTACTTTTCGGGCCCAACGCCGATGCGACGGGCAAAACCTCGAGCCACGCGGAGAATCGCCTCGTCGTGCGTGGCCACCGCCACGAAGCGACCGTACTCGAGCAGCGTCTCCAGGTGACGCCGGTAGGCAGCATCGACGGCAGCCTTCGTCGCATAGGCGACGGTCGCGGGCTCAGCGTAGGCGCCCTTGACGAGGCGAACCCGCCAGCCGCGCGCGACTGCTGTGTCGATGTCGCCTTCCGTTCGGTAGAGGTAGGCCTGGAGGGCGATCTGGAGATGGTCACCGTAGGTGGTGTGTAAGGCCGCGAAGAGATCCAACGTCGCGCGGGTGGTCGAGGAGTCTTCCATGTCGACTTCGACCCGTCGCCCGAGACGCTGGGCCAGGCGGGCGAGCCGCTCGAGGTTGAGTCGAGCGAGGGTAGGGTCGAGGCGCAGGCCAAGGTGTGTCGGTTTGACCGAGATGGTGGCGTCCAGCCCTCGATCGGCAAGCGCAGCCAGAAGTTCCGCGTAGGCCTGAGTGGCGGCTGCAGCTTCGCCGGGAGTGGCGACTTCCTCCCCGAGAAAATCGAGCGTGGTCGCGAAGCCGCGGTCAGCCAGCGCGCGGGCGACCGCCAGTGCTTCGGCCATGCTCTCTCCCGCGACGAAGCGCGTCACGACTGGAAGGGTCAGCGAGGACTCGCGTACGAGGCGTTCCACCCACGGCTCGCGAGCGATGGCCAAAACCAGTGACCGGAACCACGGCATCGGGATCCTCCACTCGTGCGCCCGCATCCGACCGTAGGGCAGTGTAGCATCGTCGGCGAGACGAGGAGCGACCGATGACGTGCAACGAACGGTACGTGACCGTCGTACGCGATAGTCTCTACGATCGCATTCCGTTGACTCGAGCCGAAGTGACGCTGATCAGCACGCCGACCTTCCAACGACTGGACCGCATTCAGCAGCTCGGCTTCGTCAGCAAGATTTGGCCAGGGGCGAAGCACACCCGCTACGAGCATTCGCTCGGTGTGCTGCACCTGATGCGCCAAGCTTTGGCGACCTTACGGCGGCGCGATGCAGGTTGGATCGACGACGAGATGCGACGGACTGCCTTGGCAGCCGCACTGCTGCACGACGTGGGGCACTACCCGTTCAGCCACGCCATCGAGGAGCTAGGGCGACCAGTGCTGCTGCACGAGGAGGTGGGCCGCCAGTTGATCGAGCGGAGCGAGCTGGCGGAGGTTTTGGAGCGGGAGTGGGCAGTCGAGCCTCGACGGGTCGCTGATCTCATCGCGCCACGCGGAGCACTCGCAGCGGCGTATCGCCTCGTCCAAGGGCTCTTGAGTGGTGCGCTGGACGTGGACAAGCTCGATTACCTCCCCCGCGATGCTCGCCACTGCAATGTCCCCTATGGCGGCGTCGACACGCCGCGCCTGCTCGATGCGCTGAGAGTCGCCGACGTGCACGGTGTGCCGCGGGTCGTGGTGACCGCCAAGGGAGTGAGCCCGCTGCATTCGCTCATCAACGCGCGGCAGGAGATGTTCGACAACGTGTACTGGCACCATGCCAATCGAGCGGCGATGGCAATGTTGCAGCGCGCCGTGCAGGACGCACTCCTCGCTGGGGCGATAACTGCCGAGGAACTGCCGCGTCATGACGATGCCTCGCTGCTGGCTCGCTTGAGCGAGCCCGGCATGCCGGAGAGTACGAGGCAACTCGTGCTCCGGTTGCGGGATCGCGTTCTCCACAAGCGTGCGCTCGAGGTCAGTGCGCGTGCGCCTGATCTCTATCGGCATCTCAGTAGTCTGTACGGTCGACCGGCGGCCCGTCGAGAGCTGGAAGGAGTTCTGGCGCATCGTCTCAGCGATTTGCTCGGCGAACCGGTAGCGGATTGGGAAGTGCTGTTGGCGATCCCCAAACCGGAGAAATGGAGCACCGATGTCTGGGTGCTCTTCGAGCGTCCACCGCTCGGCTTTCAGCCCTTGATGCCCTGGCAGGATGTGGTGGGACTGACTGACGCTGACTTCGCGCGCTTCGAGGAGCATCGTCGACTGATCCGGGTGGTCACGACAGCACGCTTGCGGGAGGCGGTGGCCCGACACTGGCCGCGACTGCTCTTGCCACTGCTCCAGTGATCGTGGGCCTGCTCAGTGGTGTCGCCGAGCTAGCGTACTCAGCGCGAGACCGAGCAGGAGGCAGAACGAGCCGAGCAGGCTGGTGGTCAGGAGGACCAGAACCGCAGGCGTGAACCCGCTTCCGGTCTGGGGTGCGACTTGCGCGCGCTCACTCGTGTCGGGGGACTTTCTTGACGAAGGGGAAGTCACGGAACGCGAGCCGGTCGGTTGGGTAGCTGTCGTTAGCGGTGAACCGGCGAGTGCGGCCGAGTCGTCGGCGTCCTGTGGACGGTTACCGTCCGGGGACGAGATCGTCTCACCAGGAGTTGGCTCGGTGATGACCGGGGATCGGTCAGGGAGAACTCGAGTCGTTGCGTCATCACCTCCGGACGTGCCGGCCCGATTTAGGGGATCCACCCTTCCCGCTGTCTGGTCCGCCCCGGTCGGTGGCTCCGCAGTGGGCTGGGTCGATCCGGTGACTGACGGGGAGTCAACGAGCTCGATCGGTCAGTGGTCAGGCTGGGAACGGCGGTCGCGGACGGGTCGAGAGGGCGCGTTGCTGGGCGGTGTTCCGTGATACCGGCGTCCCCAGCGACCGGGGCTGCTGACCACGACAGGGCGAGCGCGACGAGCAAGAGCACTCCGATCCAGCGGGCCTGCATCATCGAACTGGCTCCCTCCTTCCGGACCGTACTGTCCGGACATGCTCACGGACGCGAGTATATTTAGCCCGATCGTCCGTGTCCAGCAGGGGTTGGTCGGGGCGGTGACGGATGGTTGCCCGCCAGATCGCGCGGGGTCGGACGCCGGCTCGCGTGGCGCGAGCGGTGATCGACCGCTGCGCGGCTCGTCGACGGGCTGCCTGCGCGCGGCGAGTCCTTCGCTGTGTTCTGTGGGCCGACCGATGCTGATGTCTGTCCAGCCTGGCAGGTCAGCGCGTGGTCTCGCGGCGATCGTGCATCGTCTCAGATCCGCTCAGGGGGATTGACAGCTGGACACGCGAGGACTAGACTGTGAGCAGATGAGAGTCAACAGACCGAATAATGTCTGATATATCGGACAAAGAAGGATGACACGTCGCGTACCGGCAGTCGGGCGAGCCCTGGATATCCTCGAGCTCTTTCTGCGCACCCCGCAGCCAGAGTCGCTGTCGGTGCCGGAAATCGCGCGCGCTCTGGGTCTGCCCCGCAGCACGGCGCACGAGCTCGTGGCGACGCTGGTCGCGCGCCGGTATCTTCGGCCGTTCGAGGGAAATCCGCACCGGTTCGCGCTGGATGCTCGTGTCTTCGAGTTGGGGAACGCCTATGCCTCCGGTCTCGATCTGGCGCGCGAAGGCCAGCAGGTGGCGCGGGAGATCGCGGCCCGATGCGACGAGACGGTGCACATCGCGGTGCTGGAGGGGCGAGACGTCTTCTACATCGCCAAGGTGGACAGCACGAACGCCTTGCGGCTGGTGTCGGCGATCGGTCGACGATTGCCAGCTCATTGCACCGCAGTGGGGAAGATGTTGCTGTCCGGCTTGACCGATGAGGAACTGGAAGAACGGTTCTCCGGTGTGGACCTGCTGCCGACGATGACGCGGAACAGTATCCGCACGCTCGCTGAGCTGCGGAGCGAACTCGAGCGAACACGTGCCCGTGGGCTCGCTTGGGACAACTGCGAGTCCAATCCCGATGTTCGTTGCGTAGCGGCACCGATCTACGACCACCGTGGGCGGATGGTTGCAGCGATGAGCATCTCGGTTCCGGTCGTGCGGGATACGCCGGAGCGGTTCCTCGAGTTATCGCGACTGGTGCGCCGAGGAGCACGCGACGTCGCGCTGCGCCTGGGTGCTCGCCAGCTGGCGCGCGACACCGAGGAGCCGGAACTCCCGCCCTGGCATTTGCCTGCTGTGGCGGACGGGTGACGGATCACCGGAGGGAGGTGCATACGCGGACACGCTGTATTGTCGATCCATCGGGCGATCAGGACACAGGATGGGATGAGTGAAGGAGGAGAGTCGTCATGGATGATCAGCGACTGCGCAAAACGGTTACGCGGCGACACCTGCTCCGTTCCGTGTTGGTCGGTGGTGCAGCGCTGTCCCTGCTGAATGCATGTGGCGGTGCACAGGCGACGCCGACTCCGGCCCCAGCAGCAACGCCGACTCCATCGCCAACTGCCGCGGCGGCTGCGGCTGGACCGGTGCCGACCGTGGCACCGGGGACGAAGATCACGATCGCAATGGTGCCCAAACTCGTTCACCCCTTCTTCGAAGACTGCCGCATGGGAGGCGAGCAGAAAGCGAAGGAACTCGGCGTAACGTTCGAGTATGTCGCTCCGCAGCAAGCTGACCCAGCTCTGCAAGTGAAGATCATCGAAGATCTCATCCGCAAGAAGGTGCATGCCATCGCGATCTCACCCAACGAGCCCAAGTCGGTCGAGCCGGTGATCGCCGAGGGGATGAAGCAGGGCATCCTCATGATGACCTTCGATGCCGATTCTCCAGACAGCCAGCGCGTGATGTACATCGGTACCGACAACAAGGCTGCTGGCAAAACGATGGGCGAAACCATGGCCAAGTTACTAGACGGCCGGGGAAAGGTCGGCATCATCACTGGTGGGCTCGGCGCGCTCAATCTGAACCAGCGGATCGAAGGGTTCAAGGAGGGAGTTGGTCCGACTATCCAGGTCGTCGACGTGCAGGCGACAGACGATGACTTGCAGAAGGGGCTTTCGGTCAGCGAGGCGATGTTGCGAGCGAATCCGGATCTCAACGGGATCGCTTGTGTCAGCGCGACCGGTGGCCCAACGCTCGCGCAGGTCCTCAAGTCACCCGAGTTCCAAGATCGGATCGGCAAGCTGGTCATCGTGGGGTTCGATGACCTGGAGGAAACGAAGCGCGCGATCCAGGAAGGAATCATCGCGGCGACGATGGTCCAGCGGCCGGTTCAGATGGGTGTGCTGTCGGTCCAGTGGGCCTACGACATCCTGACTGGCAAGGAGGAGCCACCGTTCCAGAACATCGACACCGGTGTGACGGTGGTGACGAAGGAGAACCTGAACAGCTATACGAAGTGACGCTCAAATGAAGGGGCCGGGGGGGGCTCTCCCGGCCCCTTTCCCGAAGGCAGGGCGCAGAATATGGCTGAGCCGATCTTGGAAGCCCGCCAGATTACGAAGCGCTTTCCGGGGGTGGTGGCTCTGGAGAGTGTCTCTTTGACCATCTTTCCCGGTGAAGTGCTCGCGGTCGTCGGGGAGAACGGTGCAGGCAAGTCGACACTCATGAAAATCCTTTCCGGCGCGCTTCAGCCGGACGAGGGAGAGATTCTGCTGCAGGGTCGGCCAGTTCGTTTCAGTGACCCTCGCCAGGCTCTCGAACACGGAATCGGCATTATTTACCAGGAACTGAGCGTCATCGATGCGCTCTCCGTTGGGGAAAACGTCTTTCTCGGACGTCTTCCCCAGCGATCTGGCCTGCCGGGAGCAGTCGATTGGCCACGTGTCTGGCACGAGGCGGCACAGGTCTTAGCACGTGTTGGCGCACCGATCGATCCGCGGCAACCGGTCCGGGGACTCAGTATTGCCCAAAAGCAGCTCGTGGAGATCGCGCGTGCCCTCTCTCAGGAGGTTCGGGTCCTCATCTTGGATGAGCCGACCAGTGCACTGTCGCTGCAGGAGACGGAAAGGCTCTTCGAAATTCTGTGTGGTTTGCGAGCGCAGGGTGTCGCGATCATCTACATTTCGCATCGCCTGGAGGAAGTGTTCGCGCTGGCTGACCGAGTGACAGTCCTCCGGGACGGACGCGTCGTCGGGACGCTGCCGATCGGTGAGGCGACGCGAGACGGCCTCATCAGGATGATGGTGGGGCGCGATCTCTCGGCCTACTTCCGCGACGTGCAGTCGTGTCCAGGAGTCCCGCGGCTCGAGGTGCGTGGACTAGCGCGCGCGGATGTCCTGCACGACGTCAGTTTGACCGTGCGGGCCGGGGAGATCGTGGGACTGGCTGGACTCGTCGGTGCGGGGCGAACCGAGTTAGCGCGTTGTCTTTTCGGGGTGGATCCGATCGACGCGGGGGAGATACTGGTCGACGGGCGTCCGACACGGATCCGTAGCCCGCGTGAGGCGGTGCAGCACGGGATCGTCCTGGTTCCAGAAGACAGAAAACTGGAAGGCCTCGTCTCCAATCTGTCCGTTCGGGAGAACGTCTCGCTCTCCGTGCTCGCGCGCTTGGCTCGCTTCGGCTTCCCCTCGCGACGACGCGAGGAGGAACTCGCGCGTTCCTTCGTCCAGCGGATGCGCATCCGCACGCCATCACTGGAGCAGCGCGTTTTGAACCTGAGCGGTGGGAATCAACAGAAAGTAGTGCTTGCCCGAGCGCTGGCGACGAATCCCAAGGTGCTCATCCTGGACGAGCCGACGCGCGGGATCGATGTGGGCGCGAAGGCCGAAGTCCATGCGCTGATCGCCGAGTTGGCCGAGACTGGTATGGCCATCCTGTTGATCTCGTCCGAACTCCCCGAAATTCTGAGTATGAGCCATCGCATTCTGGTGATGAGCGGAGGGCGGATCGTCGCCGAGTTCGCTCGCGGCGAGGCCACTGAGGAGCGTGTCCTGCGAGCGGCGACGGGACAGCGCGTCGCCGCGTGAGATGGAGGAGCAAGCGGTGCGCATCGTCGATGTGAAGACGTACGTACTGGGGACAGCCTGGCGCAATCTGACGTTCGTCGAGGTGCATACCGACGAAGGGATCACTGGGGTCGGCGAGGCGCGGATGCTCAACCACACGGATGCTCTGTTGGGCTACCTGGCCGAAGCGGTCCCCAATCATGTGCTTGGCCGTGACCCATTTCAGATTGAAGACCTTGTCTTTCACATGATGCGGGACGATTATGCCCGGCCCGACTACGTGATGATGTCGGGGATCGCGGCGATCGAGATCGCCTGCTGGGACATCATGGGGAAGGCGCTCGGTCTTCCCGTCTATCAGCTTTTGGGTGGCGCGGTACGGGATCGGATCAAGGCGTACGCCAACGGCTGGTATACGGTGGAGCGGACACCGGAGCAGTTCGCGGAGGCAGCGTGCCGGGTGGTCGAGCGCGGGTATCGTGCGCTCAAGCTCGATCCGTTCGGTGCTGGTTACTATGAGCTCGATCTCGTTGAGAAGCGGCGTGTGATCGCGCTGGTCGAGGCCGTGCGCAATACCGTGGGGTCAGAGGTCGAGATCTTGATCGAGATGCATGGACGGTTCAATCCGGCGACCGCGATCGAGATGGCACGACTTCTCGAGCCCTACCAGCTGAGTTGGATCGAGGAGCCGGTGCCGCCGCACAATCTGGCTGCCTTGAAGAAGGTCGCCGAGCTGGTGCGGATCCCGGTGGCGACCGGCGAGCGGATCCACACTCGGTACGACTTTCGCGAACTTTTCGAGCTCCAGGCAGCCGATATCATCCAACCGGATATCACGCATCTGGGTGGACTCCTGGAGACGAAGAAGTTGGCCGCGTGGGCTGATGCGTACTATGTCCTCGTGGCGCCGCACAACGTCTGCGGCCCGGTCGGAACCGCAGCGAACCTGCATTTGGCTGCCTGCACGACCAACTTCAAGATCCAAGAGCACTTCAACGATTTCGCCGAAGCGCACGTGAAGGCAGCGGCACCGGGGGGTCCCGACATCGTCGATGGCTACTTCCCGCTGCCGCAAGGGCCGGGCTTAGGCGTCCAATTGGATCACAGCGTGGTCGCGCAGCATCCGCGGCGGCGCGTCTTTTTCAATCTTTTCGCCGAAGAGTGGCACCGACGGCAAGCGGAGCGCGAGTGAGGAGCGGACGATGGAGGGGGTCGCGGCGATTCTTCAGCAGCTGGCGCAGCGACACGACTTGCTCGGGATCGTGTGGCTCGGGCAAGCGAGCGTCGCGCTGGCGGGGTCAGGCCGAATCGTCCTGATCGATCCGTTCCTCTCGCCGCATCCCGACCGGTTGGTACCGCCGATGGTTGCGCCGGAGGAACTCGCGTCGGTCGACCTCGTGCTCGTGACGCACGAGCATTGGGATCACTTGGATGGGCCGACCTGTGCGGCGATCGCGCGGGTGGCGCCGGGAGCGCGTTTCGCTTGCCCGCAGCCGATCGTCGACCAGTTCGGCGCGCTCGGCATCAACCGCAAGCGCGTGCAGGGAATGCGGCCAGGCCAAGCCGAGGTCTTCACTGACGTCACTGTCTGGCCGATCGCAGCCATGCATGGTCGGCATGCGGCTGATGCGTATGGCTTCGGTGAGGTCGATGGCGTACCGCGCTTTCTCGGCTACGTGGTCGAGCTGGCTGGCGTGCGCCTGTACCATGCCGGGGACACGATCGCGTACGCAGGTCTCGCCAAGACGGTGCGCGCGTTACGACCCCAGGTCGCGATGCTGCCGATCAATGGCCGGGACTGGTATCGAGAGCAGATGGATATCGTGGGCAACCTGGATATTCGGGAGGCGGCACATCTGGCGGCAGACATCGGCGTCGAATTCCTGATTCCCCTTCACTACGACATGTTCGCGGTCAATCTGGCTGACCCTGGTGCACTCGTTCGGTATGTCCACGATCGGAAGCTGCCGGTCCACGTCCTGGTGCTGCGGCCGGGCAAGCCGGTGCTGGTGCAGCCCGTGGGTCGGGAGGTGCTGTGACGAGATGGACAGTCGTTCGCCGCAGCAGGAGCGGATCCTGAGCGAATCGATTCCAGTGACGGAGCGCCGTACGGATCAGGCAATGACCGGTGCGGCCGGGCGGCGGCTCCTGCAACGGCTCACCAGTTTCCGGGAGTTCAACATCCTGGTCGCGCTGCTGGTGCTCGGTCTGTTTCTCTCGATCACGACCGATGCCTTCTTGACCACTGGCAACTTGTTCGGTGTGGCACGAGCTTTCTCGCTGACGGCCATCGTGGCGATCGGCCAGACAATGGTCATCCTGACGGGTGGGATCGACCTTTCGGTCGGCTCAGTACTCGCACTGGCTGGTCTTTCGACCGGGATGCTCCTGGAGCGTGGGGTTCCATTGCCGCTGGCGATGCTGGCTGGTCTCGGTGTCGGGGCCTTGGTGGGACTGGTGAACGGACTGCTCATTACCCGAGTCGGTCTGCCTCCTTTCATCGCGACGCTCGGGACGTTGAGCATCGGGCGCGGGCTCGTCTATGTGCTCACCAAAGGGTATCCGGTGACCGTGCCGTATGACTACCGGGCGTTCATCTGGCTCGGGCAAGGCTATGTGTGGATCGTCCCGGTGCCGGTCATCATCATGATCGTTCTGACGATTCTGGGGACAATCTTTCTCGGCTTCACGGCTTACGGCCGCTACATTTATGCGGTTGGGGGAAATTCGGAAGCGGCCCGCTTGGCCGGTATTCCGGTCGAGCGCGTGAAGTTGCTGGTCTATGTCTTGTGCTCGACGTTGGCTGCGCTGGCTGGGCTGATCCTTGTCGCGCGGCTCGTCTCAGCGCAGCCTTCCGCTGGGCTCGGTTTCGAGCTCCCTGTGATCGCCGCCTCGATCATCGGTGGCACGAGTCTCATGGGCGGTGAGGGTACGGTGCTAGGCGCTGTTCTCGGTGCGGCCATCATGGGAGTGCTGGAAAATGGCATGGTTCTGCTCGGCGTGAGTACCTATGCACAGCAGGCCGTGACTGGTACCGTGATCATCCTTGCGGTGGCGCTGGACATCATGCAGAAGCGGCGGCGGATGCGAGTGCGACGGGCCCGCCGCTGAGTCGAAACGGGGGAGGGTCGGGTGGAGCGGACGCGAGCGTTTCTCGAGCGGCTGGGCTTGCCACGGGGTGATCTCCATGATCTGCCGACCAGCACCAAGCGCTTTCCCGACGGGGCGCAGTATCGGATCGAGATTCCGAGTACCGAGGGACCGCGTGTTCTCGCCGCCGTGATCGAGGAAGCCAAGCGGCACGGTATCGTCGTCCACCGAATCTCGCAGGGAAGCGGCGTGATGCTGCTGACCGACGAGGAGATCCGCGAGATGGCGGCATTGGCAGCAGCCGAGGCCATGGAGGTGAGCCTCTTCGCGCGACCGAGTGCGGGGTGGGATATCGGTGCGATGGCCCGTACACCGGCCGGGGCGCTAGTGAGTGCCAAGCTGCGTGGCCAGGAGCAATTGGTGCATTGCCTGGAGGACGTGCGGCGGGCAGCAGACTTGGGTATCCGGAGCGTCCTGCTCGCTGACGAGGGAGCGCTCTGGGTGGCAAGCGAGATGCGGCGGGCCGGCGAATTACCGCGCGATATGCAGTTCAAGGTCAGCGTGCTCATGGGGGCAGCCAATCCGGCCTCGGTCGCGTTGCTGGTCCGCTTAGGAGCGGACACGTACAACGTCGTGACCGATCTCAGCTTGGCGCAGCTCGCCGCGATCCGAGCCGCGGTCGATGTGCCTCTCGACATCTACGTGGAGGTGCCGGACGACGTGGGAGGGTTCGTTCGCCACTACGAGATCGCGGAGATTGTCCGCGTGTGCGCGCCCGTCTATCTCAAGTTCGGGCTCCGCAACGCCCCGAACATCTATCCGTCAGGGCGACATCTCGAGGAGCTGGCTGTCCAATTGGGGCGGGAACGAGTCCGCCGAGCAGCGATCGGACTCGCTTTGTTGCACCGGTACTATCCGGACACGGTGGGGTCGCGACCAGGAGCCGCTGGTCTGGCACTCCCGGTCGTGGACCGGTGAGACCGCAGCGAGAGATGGACGGTCGGTGAGCGTGCCGCGTGCGACGCGCGGCAATGGAGTTCCTCCTCTTCCGGCAGGGGAGCGTGCTGGAGCGGTGTCCTGCAGCGGGTGCCCTCAGCGAGCGGGGTTCCAACCTGTGCAATGCGCTGCGAAGGGAGCGATGGTCCTGCATCAGTGCTCCAGAAGGTAGCGTACGACATGAGCGTTGACTGACCATATTGCGCAACGAGAGCGTGGCTGTGCGCGCGTCGTCGCTTTCCATAACCGACACGAGGTAATGGCTCGAGAACGAGCGGCGTGTTGGCCGCTCGTCTCGTTCCCGCGGGGGTTCGGATGCGGGGTGGCGGGCAACGCTCCCGAGCTGTCGTCGGCACGCGTTGCCGAGAGACGGTGTGCGCGGATGGCGGAGCGAGGCGTGCTCCCCGGTGGGCCGCCTCGTTTGCGACCTCGACCGCTCCGGCTTGTCGTGGTCTCGCAGCCGAGCCTTCAATGGATGCGAGAGAGTCTCGATGCAATGGATCGATGAGTAGCGGTAATGCGGCGCTCGCTCGAGCTACCGAACGAACTCGTGAAGTGAACTGAGCGGTTGCTCTACCCTGCATCAGGGATCGGAAGGCGAGAGCAAAGGTCAGATGAGCGAGGATCGAGGGCGCTGGGTGGGCCGCAATGTACGAGGTGCTCGAGCGAACGCTCCGACCTCGGCAGGTTTTACGAGCTCGTCGCCTTGCCCATCGCCCGGATTGCGGGCGTTGCAGTTGTCGCGCGTGGCGTGCCGCGTGTCCAGGGGGCAGCCGGGCGAGCTGACCACTTTCATTGCGGATAGCTCTCCCGGTGATTCTCAGTCCGTCGTCACTCAGGTGCAGTGCTGCGCTACCGTGCTTCTTCTTCCGCTGCGGGCGACAGGCGGCCGGCTTTGATGACAGCGTCGAGACTGATGGCGACCTGCTTTGGGACAAATGTGCTACATTCCCTCCTTCGAGGATTGCCGATGCTCCTGATCGAGGGAGCATGAGCGATGGAGACGCGTCCACGCGTGCGCACAACTGGTCTCTCCGAACTGATCGCTGCGCTCTGGCGCCGGGGCGTGCCGGTCGTCGGCTGGGCGGAAAGCCGGCAAGGGATTGTCCTCTTGGCCGATGGGGGAGCATCCGTGCTGATTCCGCGGGCACGACTGGGTGAGCGGACCGATCTGGTGGCAAACGCGCTGGTCGAGCGATTGCCGCGTCGGGCTGTGCTGGAAACGCCGGTATCTCGACATGGACCCTCCTCATATCAAAATCATCGATAAGTGTAACGTCGATACCAGCGCTTGTCAATGGCGATTCATGCACGGGAGCGCTATCATGGAGATTGGTATGGCATCGTGTGGTATCACGGGAGCCGATCTCGTGGTCGAGACCCTCGGCGAGCTCGTGCGTCGGCGTCGCAAGGAGCTCTCGCTCCGGCAGGAGCAGCTTGCCGAGATGATCGGCAAGGATCAGTCGTACGTCTCTGAGCTCGAGCGCGGGAAGATCCGCCGCCCCGACCCCGCGGTGCTCGAGGCGCTCGCGCACCAGCTCGGTCTGCCTAAGAAGGACTTGATCGAGCTCTCAGGCTGGGTGTACCGTGAGATCGTCACTGGGGAAGAGCGGACGGTGCCGGTCTTGGGGAGGGTACCTGCAGACGTGGTGCGCTGGGCGTCGCCGGGCGAGGCAACTGTCTCCTCAGTCCACGTGCTCGCAGAGGACGTGCGTGGCGCCCAAGACGCGTTCGCGCTCGAGGTGTCAGGCGACTGCTTGCGCTCGCTCGGCATCTTCCACGGCGACGTCGTCATCGTCGATCCAGCTCGTGGGCGGTGGCCACGCAACGGCCAGCTCGTAGTCGTGCGGGTCGGTGACGAGGTGAGCCTGAAGCGCTGGGTGCAGACAGCGGAAGGGATTGCGCTGAAGGACGGCGAAGGGAACGTTGTCTACCGCCTCACGCCAGGTAAGGACGACTTCGAGGTGCTGGCGTTCTACGTCACGTTTCGGCCGCTCGCGCCGAGGTAACCGGCGCGCGTTCAGGGCACGCCGATGACAGCAGAGAGTCAGCCGATCGGAACGGGCGAGAGGTAGCGACGACGTATCACTGAGATGTAGGCGCCGTTCGAGCAAGCGCGGGCATCTAGGCTATCGAGTAAGTGAAATAGGCAAGACGATACCTGGAAGGTCATCATCTCAAGAGAACGTCGAATAGTCGAAGGAAGAGACAACGCGAGATGACGAGCGGCAGTTCGGGACTTGAGCGCGATAGCCTGCTGCAAAATTCCGACCTCGTTCACCTCGTGCGCCTTGCCGAGGCACTGGGAGCCACGCAATTCGGAGGCGCACTCAGTCACGCTGAACAGCAGGTTCTTACTATGGTGCAGCATGTACCGCCGCCCTCGGCAGCGGAAGTCGCCTGCATCGTCAAAGAAATCCGGGCTGGACGAGATCCGCTCGGCGATGCTCTCAGCCGTGCGCGAAAGCCCCACGAGCGCCGCAGATTCGGGCAGTTCCTGACACCTGAGCCTATCGTCACCGCTATGGTCGAATGGATTCTCCAGCAGGCACCGGCACAGGTCGTGGATGCCGGTGCAGGAACTGGGCGCTTTGCCGCTGCGATCGTCCGACGCTCCCCTCAGACTCCTGTATACGCCGTTGAACTTGACCCAGTTGCGAGTCTTCTCTGTCGCGCGCATCTGGCCCAGCTCGCTGGTCGAGCAACGGTCGTCTGCGCTGATTACCTTCGCTGGACACCTCCACCGGTCAGTGGCCCTACCGCTTATATTGGCAATCCACCCTACGTTCGGCACCACGCCCTCGATCCGGCGACCAAAGCATGGCTTGACCTCGCAGGTCTCTCGCTGGGGCGACCGATCTCGAAACTTGCTGGCCTCCACGCCTATTTCATGATTAGCACGGCGCTCAAGGTTCGTCCTGGTGATGTCGTCTCTTTCGTCACGAGTGCGGAATGGCTCGACGTCCGCTATGGGGAGGTGCTGCGCTGGCTGCTTCTCGAGCATCTTGGTCTCGAGTCGCTCCATCTGCTCACGCCCACTGCCGCGGCATTCCCCGATGCGATGAGCACCGCTGTTATTCTCTGCGCGCGCCCTGGTCGGCGGGAGTCAACCATCCGCCTTCACCTCGTAACCCAGCTCGAGGGCTTTGCGGGACTTGCTGTGAACGGCCAGCGCGTTACTAGTATGGCCCTGGCTCAGGCTCATCGCTGGAGCGCGTTCATGAAGCAAGCTACTTCAGCTTTCAGCGGCGGTAAGGAATCAGCCTCAGCGGCTGGACAAGTGCAGCCGGAATACCGGACGCTCGGGACAATCGCACGAGTTCATCGTGGCATCGCTACGGGGGCGAATACCTTCTTCACCCTTCCCCGAGAGCGTGCCGAGCAACTTGGTTTGTCGCTATTCTGCGTGCCGTGCATTACCCGTGCGGAGCAGATCCTGGCTGCTAATGGGGTGGTCACGGAAGGGATGGTCGATCGCGTCCTCCTCCTTATCCCTCCCGAGCTTACGTGGGAGGAACTTCCAGAGGGCGTGCGATCCTACCTCCAACACGGCGAGCAACTCGGTATTCCCCAACGTTATCTCTGCCGCCATCGGCGGCCTTGGTGGTCGCTCGGACGCTACACACCGCCACCGATCGTCATGACCTACATGGCGCGCCGTCCTCCAGCATTTGCACTGAACCCTGATGGCCTCGTGCCCCTCAATATCGCACATGGCATCTATCCGATTCAGCCGCTGGCACCGGCAGCGCTCCACAGATTGGTGCAGGCATTGAATGACGCGGCTAGCCGATACCACAGCAATGGCCGCACCTATCAAGGTGGGCTCGTGAAGTTCGAGCCGCGCGAAGTTGAACAGCTCCTTGTCCCACGGTCTTCGCTGGAGACAGAGAAGAGCACCGCATATGTCGCCACCATGGTCGGATCAGGAACTTGAACGGCATCGCGTCGAGGCTATTCGCCGATTCGTCGAGCAGCGACTTGCTGAAGGCGATAGACCGTATAAAGAAGCATTCGGGAAATACCGCGAGCAGGTCGAGGATCTCTTTGAGAAGACTGATGCGCTGCAGAAGCTCGACCCTGACATCTTGCGGCGGCACGCGCGCCTGCTCACGCCGTTGCGTTACGCCTGTGCGCCGCCGATCAGTAAAGATGATCTCGGGACACTGAGTCGCGCGCTTCTTGAGATGAGGCCCACAGACGAGCAAGCAAGACAAAGTCCGGCTCTTTGGATAGCGCGCGTAGACGTGCTGAAGCAGGCGCTCGATCCTTATCGGTTCCCATGGCTTGCCGAAGGGCGCTTCCCAACTCCGCAGGAGCGCGAAGCAGCGGTGATTGCAACCGCCAGCCTCTGGTGCGCTCAGGTAGTCGCTACCCACCGCCGTAGCGAGGCAAGCAAGAATCAACAAGAAGCCGTGAAGGCCGTCATTCAAACGAGCGGGTATATCCTCATAAAACGAAGGAAATTTACCGTCCCAGCCGCTGAAATCGACGTGGGCAACTATTCACTAGAGGCACAACTGGCCGCTCACCAGGCGGATTTCGTCGTGCGGACGGGGTATGACCGCGTTCTAGCTATCGAGTGTAAAGTTTCCAATAGCGCCACGAACTCCATTAAGCGCATCAATGACGTCATCAACAAAGCTCGGGCATGGAAGGAACGGTTTGGAGATCTCGTGACACCGGTCGCTATTCTCGGGGGCGTGTTTAAGCTTACGGATTTACGACGTGCTCAAGCTGAGGGTGTCTATTTGGTGTTCGATCATGATCTCGATCGCTTAACAGGGCTCCTGGGGATGGGGGCGTAGGTGAGAAGGCTGCTTCGCTTATTTGAGCGCCGGTGGCCACGTTGAAGCGGGCAGAGCGGCAGACCAAGATGAAGGGTAAGGGATGCGATAGAGAGGAGGCGCAAATGGATGACGTGAAGATCCTTCGCCCACCAGAGTACTTCACTCGAGAAGATCTCGAGCGATGGAAGCGCGCTGCCCAGGGATAGACGTATCTAGGCGGGTGTGAGCGTGAGCCAGCAGGGACAGACGAACCAGCGCAAGCGCCGGCGCGGGCGTGGCGAGGGTTCCGTCTACCAGCGGGCGTCTGATGGGCTCTGGGTCGCGGTGCTCGACCTCGGGATCGTCGGTGGCAAGCGCAGGCGCAAGCCGTTCTACGGCAAGACCAAGCGAGAGGCCCTCGCCAAGCTCCAGGCAGCGCAGGCACAGCACGCGCACGGGCAGCCAGCCGCGCCCGAGCGCGAGACCGTGGCGTCGTTCCTGGAGCGGTGGCTCGAGACGACGGCGCGGGCCTCGGTCGCGCCGCGCACCTACGAGAGATTCCGGCAGACGATCTGCGGCCACCTGGTTCCAGCGCTCGGTCGTGTCCGGCTGAGCAGGCTCACGCCCCTCGACGTGCAGGAATACCTCAACGCCAAGCTCGCAAGCGGGCTCTCGCCGCGCACGGTCGCCTACCGCCGGGCTGTGTTGCGGGCCGCGCTCAACGACGCGATGGCCTGCAGGCTCGTCGCCCGCAACGCCGCCGCGCTCGCCGACCCGCCCAAGCAGGTGAAGCGCGAGCGCCGCTACCTGACCCCTGCCGAGGCCCGGCAGCTCCTCGCGTCGATCGCCGGGCACAAGCTCGAGCCCCTGATCGTCACCGCGCTCGGCCTCGGGCTGCGCCTGGGCGAGCTCCTGGGGCTGCGCTGGGCAGACATCGATGAGGCGGCTGGAGCCGTCACCCCGCGCTACCAGGTGCAGCGGCTGCGGGGACAGGGGCTGGTGATGCGCGAGCTCGAGACGGCGACGAGCGCGCGGCCGATCCCGCTCCCGGAGGTCGTCGGCGAGGCGCTGCGCAAGCAGCGCGCGCGGGTCGCTGAGATGCGGCTCGCTGCCGGGCCGCTCTGGAAGGGGCACGGGCTGGTCTTCCCCTCCTCCGTCGGTACCCCGCAGGAGCCGCGCAACGTCGAGCGGGCCTGGCACCGGCTGCGGCGCGAGATCGGCATGGAGTGGCTCGGGCTGCACGGGCTCCGGCACGGGCTGGCGGCGCTCCTGGCCGCGCGGGGCGTGCACCCGCGGGTCGCGATGGAGATCCTCCGCCACTCGCAGTTCTCGCTCACGATGGAGACGTACACGGCGATCGCGCCTGACCTGGCACAAGGGGCAGCGGGAGAGATTGATGCGGTTCTCTCCCGCGCGTGCGCGCGTGACGGTAGCTGATGGTTTGGCTACATCGTTGGCTACACGGCCATGCGAGACGGCCCTGGGAAGCTCCCGGGGCCGTCTCAGTTCCCGCATCGTGGTGCGGTTTTTCTCGGTAGGCCGCGAGGGACTCGAACCCCCAACCCGCTGATTAAGAGTCAGCTGCTCTACCAGTTGAGCTAGCGGCCAAGCACCGAACGCAAATTCTGACACCACTTTGACACCACCCGACCCGGGGTCGCTCGTCGACCGGGAAGGAAAGGGGGTATCGCATGGTCGCTGTCACACGACGCAAGGACGGTCGTTTCGTCGCCAAGGTGACGATCGACGGTAGCCGTCGCTGTGTCTATGGGAGGAGCGAAGCCGAGGTCCGGTCGAAGCTCGAGGAGCTCGAGCGACAACTCCTGCTCGGCCAGCCACCGGTCCCCGGACGGCTGACGGTGGCGCAGTGGCTCGAGGCCTGGTACGAGGCCGAGCGGTCCCGCTGGCGTCCCCGGACGGCGCACGACTACCGCAAGCTGCTGGACACACTCATCCTCCCCCGCATCGGCCGGGTGCGGTTGAGTGCGATGTCGCCGCTGCGCTGGCAACGGTTCTTCGACAGCTTCAGTGGTCGCACGGCGACCCTGGTCTTCTCCATCATCCGGCGTGCTGGGGTGTGTGCCACCCGCTGGCGCTGGCTGCCGCAGAACCCCGCCGAGCTGGTCATCCCGCCGCACCACCGGCCTCGTCGCATCGAACTCCCCGGCCGTGACGCACTCGTTCGCCTGGCCGAGCACTGCCGCACCAGCACCGACCCTGGTGCGCCGCTCGTGCTCTTCGTGCTCTGCACGGGAATGCGACTCGGCGAGGTCGCAGCGTTGCGGTGGGAGGATGTCGACTGGGAAGCGGGTCTCGTCCACGTGCAGCGTGCTGGCCAGTGGGTTGGCGGGCGCTGGACGGAGACGCCGCCGAAGACGGCAGCTGGTCGCCGGACAATCGTCCTCGGCGAGCTCGCCATCGAAGCGCTGCGTCGCCAGCACGAGCAGGTTACCCGGTGGCGTGACCAGGCTGGACCGGCGTGGGGGAACGACGTCGTCTTCCCCCGCTGGCCGAGCGGCCAACCGCTCACCCCGAAGTACGCCAGCGTCGTGCTCGGACGGCTCTGTCGTGCAGCAGGTGTCGCACGGCTGCACTTCCATATGCTGCGGCACGCTCATGCCTCGGTCGCACTCGCCAGCGGTGCGTCGGTCGCTGACGTCAGCGCACGGCTCGGTCACTCAACGCCGCACGTCACGCTCGCCGTCTACTCGCATGCGCTCGGCGGCAGCCGGACGGTCGCCATGACCGTCGAGCGAGCGCTGAGTCGTTGAGTAGGGTCAGCGGTAAGTCGTCACCAGGGGTGCACGACCGCTGGTTCAACCCGGATCGTGCACCCCCATACCGCCTGGCATGGGAACGAAGCCTGCCGGTCGGTGGGGGGATGTCTGTCGTCGAAGAATCAGGTTGGTACACTTCCCCCGAGGCATGAATAGAACGACGCCAGGGTGGCAGCCCCGGCGGGTGAGAAGAGGGAGAAGAAACCAATGACCAAGGTCATTGTACCACTGTCGGCGGCCAAGATCCTCACCCCGTCACTGGTCATCGTAACCCAGCGCCTGCTGAACGATACCACTGCGGTCCAACGTTCCCTGCAGCTGGTGAACCGTCTTCAGCTACCGGCCATCGGCGTCCCCACGACGGCAGCGGGGGTTCTCGGCTGGCATGCGGGGATACGACGAACCAGCCAGGTGGCTGAAGGGGTCTTGCGTCCCGTCCTGCAGGTCCTGCGGATCATGCAACGGGACCGGCAAAGGCTCCTCCACGCCATTTTTAAGCCTGGTTCGTTCGTCGGCGACGTGCTGCTGGCACTCGACCCGGATTGCACCGACGACGTCCGGTACCAGGCGCTGAGAAGGTTGGCCACCAAGCACTTGACCTTGCGATACGTCTACCGGTCGTCGCCAGGATTGCAACGCCGTTGGTCCATCGTGCGACCCCACTTCGAGGCGTACTGCCGGGAGTATGGATTGTCGTACACCCAAGCCTGGGAACAGCTGGCGGTGCCGATCATCTGTGACCTGACATTGAGCCTGCCGGGTGACGTAACGTTCGGTGAACTACGCTGGTATCTGGCCAGGGGAGTCCGCCGGGAGGTCGAACGGGAACTGCTTGGCCGGACGGTCGACCAGCTCGACAGAATCGACCAGCTGATGGTGGTCGAGGACATTCCGGATGAATTGGCAGACGTCCGACTCGATGTCTGGCTATCTCTGCAAAGGCTCGACCCGGTGGACCGGGAACTGCTGGTCGACGTCTTTGTGCATGGGAGGTGCTACCGGGAACTGGCGGAGCAGTACGGCACGAGCGAGAGAACGATTCGCCGGCGGATTGCGAACATCCTGCGTTGGCTCCGGTATGAATAGCTCGTCCTTACCCTAGGTGGATTTGTCCAAAAACCGCCTTCCCAGGCGGTTATTAAATGGAAGTCGTTGCAGGGCCCCGGTCATCGACCGGGGTCCAGTCGTTGCAAGGAGGTGCACGATGTGGATCGTCAGAGTCTCCAGGGTGAGACCCGGCCAGCTCGAGCCTGAGGCGGTGGTGGCGACGACCGACCCGGAGGTCGCCAGGAAGGTGATCCGGTTGATTCGTGAGAGCTTAGCCAGAGAGGAGGGACACGATGAACCGATGACCAAGCTCTCGGGACGCAGCCTGACCGACGACTGAACAGCCGGCCGAGTGGTGCGAGCACTCGACCGGCCTAAGAAAGGAGGATTGATGGTGTCAACCGTAGTATCCGCCGACATCCCATTCGCTGTCCAGTACCGTAAAGTTGGCAGGGTCATCTGCTTGGGAAAGGTGTTCCGCTCACCCGACGGCCGGCTGTGCCTAGGAACGCCGTATAGCAACAGGCGGTTCAGCACGCCGTCTCTCCCCGTGGCCGTCTACCGGTTCCTGCTCGATGCTGGCGTCCGGGACTGGATTATCCGCTTCGACCTGCTGGGGAAAGCCTACCGGCTACCGCTGGCCGACATCGAGCGGCTGGCCACGCTCACACCCGACGGGGAGTTGGCCGTTCCGTTCCGGCACTTCGTCCCGTGCGACTACCCGAACTGGCCGTACGCCGAGCAGGCCGTGCTCATCGAGCCATAGGTCTGTGGATGCCTGAATGCCTTGTGTGAAAGGAGCACAGAGATGGCCATCCTGACCGCAACATCCGAAGTCCCACTTCAACCCGGCGTCTACCCCGCCATCGTCGCCGGGGTCGATGTGAAAGAGCGAGACGGCCGGACGTTCTTGGTCTGGATCTTTGAGGTCCGGTACTCCGACAGCAAGACGACCAAGGTCCGCCGACCGACGTCCATGAATTTTGGTCCCAAGAGCATGGCCAGAGCCATCGTCGAGGCGGCCCTGAATCGGAGGGTCCAGCCTGGTGAGTCGGTCGATACCAATGATTTGCTCGGCCTGCCGGTCCGAGTGGTCATTGGCAGGGGTGTCCGGCCGGATGGCGGGGAGACGAACCGGATCGAGGCGGTTTTGCCGGCTCCGGTCGAGGACGAAGACGACTTGCTGTTCTGAAAACGACCAGGGGGGCTGGGTTCTCCGGCTTCCCCCTGGCCACCACCTGAGCATGAAAGGAGACACGCATCATGGATAGCATACGATTGATCGTCGAGCAATACACCAGCCTCGGACTCGTCGTCATCCCAGTTTCCGGCAAGCGACCGGTCAGCGTCGTCCTGGACGAGCACGGCCAGCCGTTGCGCCGTCCGGACGGGTCGGCGGTCCGCTGGCAAGCGTTCATTGAGCGGTTCCCGACCGACGCTGAACTTGAGGCGTTCAAATGGGAGCGAGCGACCGGTCTCGCCGTGGTCCTCGGACCAGCCACCTGGAATACGTGGCCATATCTCTGGTGTCTCGATGTTGAACACGAGTCCCGCAGCGAAGGCGAGCGGTGGCTCGACGAGCACGTCCCGGAGTGGCGGGAAGGGGTGGTCGTCGAGACAGGCGGCGGTGGCGTGCACGTTTACTGCTTGGCCTCGCACCCAGTCACCACGGCAGTCGTCCGTTGGGGAGAGGTACGTGGCCAGGGAGCGTTGTGTGTCCTCCCACCCAGTCGCCACCCCGAAACTGGCCGCAGTTACCGCTGGCTTAGCGAACAGTGGACGAACCTACCGCAGTTCGAGCCGTCGGCCGTGCCAGGGTATGGCGGACGAGCGGAGGACGGCCACCAGGTCGAGCCACTCGACGTTGGCCAGGTACTCGAAGGCGTTCCACTCGGCCAACGGAACCAGGCGTTGTTCAAGCTCGCCTGCAAGCTACGTGGTGCCGGTATCCCGCTCGAATGGACAACTCGGCTCGTGGCCGAGGCGGCCAGCCGCTGCACCCCGCCGTGGGGGTCGGCATCCGACGAGGAACAACCGGAACGGTTGGTCGAGCGGGTCTACCAGCGCTACCAGCCGAACCCCACACTGGTCGTGGGGTCGACCCCATCGCTGGTCAACGGGAACGGCCACTGTCAGTCACCAGTCACCGGTATTAATGACGATGACGATGATGACGACCCCGTGGCCATCGACGTCTCCACGCTCCCCGAACCCCCACGCCGGGGTTGGCTGGTCCCTGACCTCGTTCCCGAGGGAACCGTGACCAGCTGGTACGGGGATGACGGCAGCGGCAAGTCCGTCTTGGCACAAGCGCTAGCCATCTGCATAGCCAGCGGCCAGCCGTTCCTGGACCGACCGGTCCAGCAGGGGGCGGTCCTCTATGTGGACACCGAGTTTGACCAGGATGAATTCATCCGTCGAGCGTACCGGCTGAGTCGTGGTATGGGGTTCACCGCACCCCCGGCCGGTGTGTTCTACTACCGGACCCGCTCTAGCCTCACGACCCCCGGCGGTCAGCGGGATATCGTCCGCCTGGTCGAGCGTTACCGGCCGACGTTGCTGATAGTCGACTCGGTCACCCTCGGGTCATACTCCAGCGACCTTAAAGAGGCATCAGAAACGACCAGGTTGATGGAGTTCCTGCAGCAACTCTCAGTCACCGTGTTGGCGCTCGACCATATCCCCAAACCCCTACCAGGGACCAGCTTGGCCTACGCTAGACCCTTTGGTTCCTTCGCCAAAAGAGCCAAGTCCCGCCACGCCGTCCTGGTTGTCCCGTCGGAAGGTGGCGGCATCGTTCTCCGGGTCACCAAGTCCAACCTGGCCAAGGCCGGTGCGATGGTGGGTGCGGATATCACCTGGACCGATGACGCCATCCGGGTGACCGCCGTCTCGCTCGATGACGATGCCTTGGCCGGCGTCGAGCACCACCTGCCAGCGCTCGAGCAGGTCTACCGTTGCCTGTGCCAGCACGAGGCGATGACAGCTGAGGAAGTGGCCGAGGAGACCGGGTTGGCAGTCGGTACCGTGAAGAACAAGCTCACGGCACTCCGCCGCCAGGGTCGAGCCGAACCCTTAGGCGATGGCCGTTGGCGGGGGATCGCACCAACCACCCTGGTCGTCCGGGGTGACGGTCACCGGGGAGTCATCACTATCACTGGGTATAAGGGCAGTGACGGTGATGACGAGGACGGAAAACCCGAAAATCCGCACCAGAACTGCAAAAAGGCGTTACACACCCCGGTTGACCACACCAGCGGGTCCGGTGACGAACCCGAAAATCCTCATCAGAACTGCGAAAAGGCGTTACACACCTGTGTGGTGTGCGGTCAGGCTATCCTGCAGGTGAGCGGCCAGACTACCCTCTACTGCAGCACGGCTTGTAGGGTAAAGGCCTACCGTCGACGGCAGTCATCAGCAGACACACCTGGCCAGGGTAAACCGGTACCCCCGGTCGTGGAGACGACAGAGAGCGGTCCGCCTGATCCGTCAGTCTGCCTCGACTGTGGCCAGCCGATTACCGCCGAAGGGTTCCTGTATCGCTGTCCGCCGTGCTTGCAGGCTGTCTATGACCGGCTGGAGCGGCAGTATCCCGAGAAACTCGTCCGCTGGTTGGAACAGCAGCACGGCCGTTGAACCAGTGACCCGGGGGATGCACCCCGGCGGCCAACCAGGGTCGTCACCGATCACTGGTCACTTATAGCCGGTGACCGGTGACGCCCCCTGGCTTCCCCTCCTGTCCAGCCTTGGACACCCCACCCCGGTCCACCACCGACCACCCCCGTTGCCAAATCCACGTCGATCGACGGCTCAGTTGATGATCCTGCACCAGCAGCACCGTCTTCCCATTACACTACCGGCAACCTGATGATAATCCCCCGTCAAAACCCCAAAATTCAGCCGTGCACTTCCGAGGCTGCCGAATAGTCGGCCGGGGAACCTTGTCGGCTTTACCCCTGAAGGGTCTGCCAGTGGGGTGCGCTGGTGGAAGTGGGGGTACGGCTCCCCTGCTGTTGCGGTACCCCAGTACTGAAACGAATTAAAGATATGTGCAATTTGGACACGTGTCCCAAAATCACGTACATGCCACCAGGCGACGAGAAGGCTGGTGGAACACCCTGGTGAAAGGTACCCGGCCTGGTGGACGACCGCCCGATTCGTTTCTTCACACAAGCGGCTTAGAGTGAAGAAAACAAATCCAGCGGCTAGCCTCTTGACACACGGCCAAGGGAGCGCTAGAGTGGGGTCGGTCGGTCGGCACGTTAACAGCCTGGAAGACGAGATACCCCGGTCGCTGGTGGGTCAGCGCCGGGGCTCGACCAGGTGCGGGGTTGGCGCACCCGGTCGCTACCAGTGTAGCGCATGACCCCCACTGGTCGAGACCCTGGCCAGTGGGGGTTTTGTTCGTCAGCGACGCTCGTCACCGAACGCACGTTTTGACCCCACGTTGACACCACTCCGACACCACACCGACTGGTCGAGCCACCCCTGCAGCGGCGACGCTCGCTTGCGAACTTCCCCGTCCTGATGCAGTTTTCTGTGGTAGGCCGCGAGGGACTCGAACCCCCAACCCGCTGATTAAGAGTCAGCTGCTCTACCAGTTGAGCTAGCGGCCCAAACGCCGTCTACCGCGCAGAGTATACACGGGAGGGGTCAAGCGTGCAAGAGCGGAGTGTAGCCCTGGATGGGCCAGAGATGGCCTGAAGGGCTCGTGATGTCGACAACCCTGACCGACTGAACGTCTCGCCGCGGCGTACTGACCACTCTGCTCTCGATCGGTGGATCGGCGCAGTGGTCGAAGCGGACAAGCGGCGTTGTGCACCGCGCACGAAGATGCTCCTGAGGGCAGAGGACGACAAGAAGCCGAGTGTTGGATCGCGCTCAGGCAAAGACTTTCGACGGTGGATGGGGAGGGCGATCTCCACTACCGAAGATCCTAGTTGTGCCTGAGCTGGACTGACTGCCTTCCGGCGAGAGACGCACGACAAGCACGTGCCACGAGTTGCCCCGCTCTCTTCGTTCCTCGCCTTTCCGGTGCAATCTGGAACAGTGACGAGCAGGGGAGAAAGCACAACACTACTGCGGAAGTGACCCCTGTCTCAGTCAGTCAAGGGCGGCGCGCTTCGGCTGGTCGGAGTGAGAAAACGGAGCGAGCAGCCGTAACCGGTAGATGAGAGCCGAGGCCAGCAGGGCCAGCCCGGCAATACCGAGGAGTGGCTGCAGAGGGGCAAACCATTGAACGGCCCCGCTACTCCCGAGTAGGAGCAACACGAGCTTGTTGCATGTCGGACACCCAACTGCGAAGAAGGTGGCGAGGGAGCCAGCAGCGATGCGTCGTTCCGGGAGCGGGCAGGCGAGTGGCCAGGCATAGGTGGCAGCGAGGGCCGAAGCGAGGATGACGGTCGCCGCGAAAACCAGGTAGTCGAAATTGTCCGGTGGAATCATGCGACCGAAAACGGGATTCGGGATGAGTGCCGTGGGGACACCGACCATTATGGCGGTTCCGACTGCACCGAGGAAGCCATAGAGGATAGCGCGAGTCACGGGAGCGTGCATGCGGACGATCCTTTCGTTCGCGCGCAGTGTACCATCGGTCGAGGCTTGCCGGCAGAAGCGTCTCGCAGATGTCGTTTCGGGGGCAGGCAGGTGCGAGTTCGCTGGGGGGAAGCGCTGGTCGCGCTCCGGTTCAGGGAGTTTCGCTTGCTCTGGGCCGGGCAGTTCGTCTCCATGCTCGGCACGCAGATGCAGACCGTCGCTCTGAGCTGGTTGGTCTATGACTTGACAGGATCGCCGGCAAACCTCGGCGGTGTGGCTCTGGTGCGAGCGATCCCGACGATGGTGCTCTCGCTCTTCGGCGGCACGTTGGCCGATCAGATGGATCGTCGCCGACTTCTTTTGCTCACGCAGTCGACGGCCGCGTTTCTCCTGGGAGTGCTCGCGCTTGCGGTCTCCTTGGGGATGACGTCGCTCCCGCTCTTGCATCTCCTCGCGTTCACCTCGGCAGCAGCCATGTCCTTCGATACACCGGCTCGTCAGGCCCTCATTCCTTTGCTGGTACCTCGCGAACGACTCGCCAACGCGCTGGCTTTGAATGTCCTGGCCTGGGATGTGGCGGCCATCGCTGGGCCGGCCGTAGGTGGGCTGGTGATCGCGCATGTGAGTGTGGCCGCCGCATTTTGGGTCGATGCCGCGAGCTATTTGGCTGTGGTGGGAGCCTTTTTGGCCATGCGGCGCGATCTGCCCGTGCCGAAACTCGAGCGGCGGGGGTGGACTGCTTTCATGGACGGGTTGCGGTTCGTCCGCCACCGTCCGCTTCTCTGGCAACTGATGCTCCTCGACTTCTTTGCAGTCCTTCTGGTCTCCTCGACGGGGCTTCTCCCCGTGTTCACTCGCGACATTCTTAGGGCTGGGCCAGATGGACTCGGGCTCTTGTTCGCAGCCCCCAGTGCTGGAGCGATCGTCGGGGCAGGACTGTTCGCGCTGCTGCCGACACCGCGTTGGCCGGGCCAGGTGGTTGCCTGGGTCGTCGTCGGGTATGGTGCGGTGCTGGCCGTCTTCGGCATAAGTCACCTGTTCGTCTTGTCATTCCTCCTGTTGGCACTAGCGGGAGCCTTGGACGCGGTCGCTATGGCGCTTCGCCATACCGTCCGGCAGTTGGCGACCCCTGATGCCTATCGCGGCCGAGTGGGAGCGATTGCAGCGGTCTTTGCGGCAGGTGGCCCGCGACTCGGACAGTTCCAAGCCGGTGTGCTCGCAGGTGCTGTGGGGCCAGCCGGTGCGATGGTGATCGGCGGGGTGGGCTGTGTCCTGGTAGCGGTGGCGTCTCGCTGGTGGGCTCCGGAACTCTGGCGATTTTGCGGAGAAGAGCTGTTCGAAGCGGCTGGTGCCGAGCACCGGAAACCTCGAGCGAAACCCTCGCCCTCGGAGTAGCACAGCGTGCTGACGGGATAGGAAGAAAGTCCTACAGCGGCTCGACGCACGGTCGGATACGATCACGGTACGTCTTGGGAGGGAGGAGTTTCGTGGGACTGCTCCTGTGATGGCATGGGACGATCTCGACCTACTCATCGTCGATCAGGCTTTAGTTCGGCGAGGAGCGATCGCGAGGATCGCCCGGGAACTGGGTGTGCGGCGTGTCCAAGAGCGAGAGGAGTGGGTTCCTCCGGCTGAGGGTATTCGTGTACCGGGTGTCCGTATGGTGCTTCTCGATGCGGATATCTCGACCACGCATGCATCGGAACTCACTGAAGCGGCCAGTTCCGGCATGCTCCTCGTCGCGCTGGTGCGGAGCGAGCGCGGAGCGGAATCGGAACTGCTGGCTGTTGGCTTCGGTGCGGTGCTGTACGACCCGGTAACCGCGGACAACTGAGAGCGCATCTTCGCGCTCGCACGCACACTCGCGTCGCGGGGACAGGAGCGAGAATGCCGCCAGTTCCTGCGATACAACGCGCTCCGACAGGTGGAAACCGACCTCGCCTTGTTGGCGGAGCTGAGTCCTGATTGGATGCAACGGAGTCTCCTACTTTTGCAGCGCATCCTCGATGTCGCAGCGCTCGGGCTGTGGCGGATCGATTGGGAGCGAGACCAGCTGGTTTGCGAAGGAGCCGTCGGTCTACCGGAGGAGTTCATTCGCCAGCTGGAGGAGCGTGCTCAGGGCCGGGCAGCCGAACTGGTTCAGCGGGTGCTGGAATCGGTGGTGCAACCGGTGGACAAGCGCCCTGATTCGACTGACGAGCGAGTGATCACCGACGCTGCGGTGCGCCGAGCATGTGGACTGGAAGCGGGTCTGGTGGTGCCGGTGCGTCGGACTGGTCGCGTCGCTGCGTTGCTTTCGATCTACTTCCGGCGATATGAGGAAGTGAATCGCGAGGAGATTGGCTTGTTCGATGCGGCAGCGGAGGCGCTGGCGACTGCCTGGGCGATCAGCGAGGTCAGGCGCGAACTTTTCTTGAACCAGCAGCAGTACCGCGCGTTGGTGGAAGAACAACCGGTCGGGGTGCTGCTTTGCGAGCTGAACGGAACCGTGCGATTGGCGAATGGGGCAGCCGCTCGCCTTTTGGGATACGAGCGACCGGAACGGCTAGCCGGTACTCGGCTACCCGAGGTCATGCGCTCCCTCGCGCCGATACCGTGGGAGCAGTGGTGCCAGCGTCCAGTCGGTGTTCCGGCAGCGGAAGCGACTGTCCATGTGCTGATGCTGGACAAGCACCTCCGCATCATCGAGTTCCACGCACGTGTCATCGAGTTACCGATGAGCACGCGCGATTGGTTCCCACAAGTTCAACCGGTACTCCGAGACGTGACGCTCGAGCGACGCCGTCTCATAGAGTTAGAGCTCCTGCACGACTTGACCCATATGGTATCGGAGGATCGCAATGTGGATTCGGCCTTCGAAATGGTGGCGGACCGTCTCCAGCGCGAGTTCGGCTATGCACTCGTCGGCTTGGCGCTGCTGAGTGCTGACGGTACACGATTCGTCGGCCGGGCGGTCCGCGTGGAGGGTGGGCTGACGTTCAACGAGTGGCGGGCCGATCGCGGAGTGACCGGACGCGCAGTGCGTGAGAATCGTGCTCAGCTCGTTGTCGATGTTCAGCAAGATCCAGATTACTTCGATCCGCAACCAGATCTGCCGATGGAGAGTGAAGTCCTGGCTGTCCTGCGGTGGGAGGGTAAGCCGATCGGAGTTCTCAACATCGAGAGCCGGCGCGGTCACCGGTTGGATCAAGAGGACTTGCGCCTCGCCTTGAACGTGGCAGTGCACCTGGAGTTGTTGATGCGCCAGGTGGAACTGACCGAGCAACTCGAACGGAAGGCACTGACCGACCCGCTGACGGGACAGCCGAACCGCCGAGCCCTGCTCGATCACTTGCGCCGTGCCCTGGGCGATCGGCGCGTCGAGCATGTCGCAGTGATCCTGATCGATTTCGACGGTTTCAAAGCTCCCAACGATACCAAAGGCCACTTGTTCGGTGACGCACTTCTGCAAGCGGTCGCAGAGCGACTGGCGCGCTCGCTCCGACCGAGTGACCTCTTGGCCCGCTACGGCGGTGACGAGTTCGCGGTGGTCCTCGTTGGCGTGGATCTCGCAGCGGCGCACGACATCGCTGAACGCTTGCGGCGAGCGGTCGCCGACTCATCGTTCTAGGTGCGCGACGAGGTCGTTTCTTTGACGATCTCGCTCGGGGTGGCAGCCTCGCCGCGGCATGGTGACACGCCAGAAACATTGTTGCGAGCAGCTGACGAAGCGCTGTATGCCGCCAAGCGGCGGGGTGGCAATACGATCGCCATCGCCGGAGAATGGTCGCCCTGAATCAGCCTTCAAGGGAGTGCGAGGAGTTCGTGCGGAGCGCGGGTGAGCCGCTCGGCGCCTTCTGCGGTGATGAGCACGACATCCTCGATCCGGAGCCCCCAACGACCGCGGAGGTACACGCCCGGCTCGTCGGTGACGATCATCCCAGGCTCCAAGCGTTCGGGATTTCCCTGTACGAGGTAAGGCGGCTCGTGAACGGAAAGGCCGAGACCATGGCCGAGACGATGGAGGAAGGCTTCAGCCAAGCCATGCGTCGCGAGGACGTCCCGCGCGATCCGGTCGATTTCTTCGCAGCTCGCGCCTGGTCGCATGGCGGCGAAGGCTGCTTGCTGGGCCTCCAGTACGGCTTCGTAAGCGGTGGCGAAGTCCGGGTCGGCCAGGGAACCAGCGACTGGTGTTCGGGTCAGGTCAGCGAAGTAGCCGTGATAGGGACCCCCGACATCGATGACTACGGGATCGCCGGCCTGAATGATCCGATCCATCGGCTCGTGGTGCGGCGAAGCGGCATGGGGGCCACTGGCGACGATGCAAAATGCGACGTGGTCGAGGCCCTCTTCCAGGAGAAGCTCCGTGAGGCGGCGAGCGACCTGGCGCTCAGTGCGACCGGTTAGGTGCTCGCTCGCGCAGAACCGTTGCCAGGCGGCGTCGACCCGTGCGACTGCCTCGCGCACCAAGGCGATTTCCGCGGCGCTCTTGATGCGCCGTAGTGCCTGGAGGATCGGGCTCACGCGGGTGAAGTGGCGCGTCGGCAGTGCAGCCTGGAGTGGTAGGAGGAACGCGGCCCAGAACTCGTCGTTGACGCCGATCGTTCCTACTCCGAGGCGCTCCAGGTGCGCTGCGAGCAGGCGAATGGGATCCTCACCGTCCTTCCAGGTCCGCAAGCTGAACGGCGACGTCTCGCTGAAGCGCGTCGATTCCAGTTCTGGAACTAAGAGGAGTGTTTCACCTGCCTGCGGGACAACGAGCGTGAGCAGGCGCTCGCTCGATGCGGCCGGGTGGCCGGTGAGATACCGGAAGTCAGCGGATGGCCCGACGATCGCGGCGTCGATATCGCTCGAGACCAACGCGTGGCGAAAGCGGGTCAGTCGCTGAGCGATCTCGTCGTGCATCGGTATCCTCCTAAGCATGAGCATGGTCACCGTGGGAAGCGATACGCTCGCTGGGCGTTCCCCGCCAGGATGAGCATGGCGTCCATTTCGGCTTCAGCGAGGGTGAGCAGCCCGTCCTCGACGAGCGAGCCGAGTGCCTCGACGAGTGCTAGACGCCAAACCCGGGCGACGAACCATTGATGCTCGGGAAGGAAATGCCCGCCATTGGAGGCGAGAAGCTTGAGGGTCGGCATGCTCGTGACCGACTCGCGGATCGTTGCACTGGCTAAACCAGGGTAGGCCAGGAAACTCGGTCCAGGATCGAGGAGCACCTGCGGATACTGACGAGCGAGTGCGATGGCGTGGGGATGAAGTCGCAACGGACTGACGAGGACGATCGGCACGTGTTGGTAACGGGGTTCATCGAGCACCGTCCTCAGGTATGCGGGGTCATCGGCATGGGGGTCCCGAGCCGGGTGCCTCGGCAACACGATTTGCAGGGGAATGGTCAGCTCAGCAGCGACTTCGAGGGCGACCCAGAAGAGGGTGTACAAGAGCCGGCGATGGTGAAGCTGCTCGAAGAGGCCGGCGTCCATCTCGGCACGGACTTCGTAAAAGGATCGATCCGCCGTCGCGCCATCGATCGGTTGTATGGCGAGCGACGTTCGTCGCGGGAAATCACTGACGAGCGCGACCGCGCCTCGGTCGACGGCTTCGGCGAGTGCTTGTGCCAGGAGTGTCCGCAACTCGTCCCGGGAGGTGCAGTGGAGAAGCAGCTTCTCCGCGAGCGGCTCGACTGCAACGAGTTCAGCGACTGGCCGCTGGACCAGCGCGGCCCATTCGGTCGGGCTGTAGACGCGTTCGTCCGCTGACGACAGTGCACAGGCGGGGCCGAGTCGAGCATCCTCGGCCAACAGCTGAACGTATTTTTCGAATGAACGTTCGGCTCGGGCGTGCAGGATCGCTTCCTCGGTCGGATCGCAGCCGAGGCACTGGGTGAGCCAACGCAGGGCGAGACGATAAGCGACCGTATAGGGAGTCTGCCGCAACGTGTCCGGAAGCGATTCGGGCATGAAGCAGCGTCGTAGGTAGTCGGGGGGGATACGAGTGGAGAGACGCTCTGGCGGCTGACAGGAATGATCGAACAGCGTGCGGTCGCTCAGGCGCTCACGAAGCCAGGCGACAGCCGACATCATGTTCTCCCTCCCAGGTGCCCCGGCACCGTGCCGATCGTACCCGATCTCGCTAGATACGGGTAGCTGAGCGGAGACGGCACCGGCGCATGGTACACTGCGTGCAGCCGGAGGTCTGCGATGATCACGCGTGTCCCAGAGTTGGGTCCGACCGCTGAGCGAGACGACTGGCAGGCACAGCTCGAATCGCTCTACGCCATTTCCGTGGAGATCGCGAGTCTGCGCGAGCTCAGTGCAGTCATGGATCGGGCGCTGGAGTACTGCTTGGCGTTGACGACCTCCGCCTTCGGCTTCGTCGGATTGGTCGACGGACCGGAAACGATGGACGTGGCGGCCATCCGCGGTTTCGTCCCTGATGGATCGGATTTCTATGAGCGGTTCCGCAAGATCCCGATTCGCCGCACGATCTTCGGGGTCGCGATCCTCGAGGGGCGACCGAATATCTCCAACGACGTGCGCAACGATCCTCTCCATCGTGGTGCACCTCGGGGACATCCACCGGTGGAGACCTTCCTGGGGGTTCCGCTCAGGGTGCGGCAGCAAACGATCGGGATGGTCGGTGTAGCCAATCGCCCCTCTGGGTACGACGCGCGTCACGAGCGGTTGCTCAGTACGTTCGCGAATCAGGTTGCGGTCGCGATCGAAAATGCACGGCTCTATGAGCGGCAGCGACAAATGATCGCTGACCTCCAGCAACTGCATGCGCGTCTCGATGCCGCGCGGGTCGAGGCGCTCCTCCATCAGGAACGCAATCGGATCGCGGCGGACTTGCACGATCGAGTCGCGCAGATCATGTTCGGGATTGGGATCGAAGCGACGTGGTGCCGGGACCAGCCGGATGTGCCGGAGCCGGTCCTGCGTGCGCTCGACCGCATCCGGGAACTTGCTGCGCGAGAGGCAGCCGAGATACGACGGGTCGTTTACGATCTGGCTGAGATGCCAGTCGGTGGGGGTGAACTCGTCGAGCGCATCCGACAGCTGGTGGAGGGGTACCGAAGCGAGGACTTGCGGGTCGAACTGGTGCTCGAGGGCAAGCCGCGTCGCTTGCCTCCGGAGCGCGAAGACGCGATTTTCCTCATCGCGTGCGAGGCGTTGACGAATGTTCGTCGGCATTCGGGGGCGGATCTCGCCATCGTGAGTTTGCACTTCACTGAGCGCTCGGTCATCCTCGTCGTGCAGGACAATAGCGGTGGGATGCCGCACACCTCGTTCGTCTCGGTGCGGACGGCCGGACACTTCGGGTTGCGATCGATGCGCCGTCGAGCCGAAGCGGTGGGCGGGGAACTCTCCTGGTACAACGGCGAAGATGGCGGGTTCGTCGTGCGGGCGGTGATACCAGCTGAGCCACGATGGGCGGAGCAGGTGTGAGCTGGCAGCCACTGCGGGTGGCCATCATCGACGATCACGAGATCGTGCGGAACGGCCTCAAGCAGATCCTCGCCGACGATCCGGACTTCCTAGTGGTGGGAGAGGCTGCCGATGGGCCGAGCGGAGTGGCGATGGTCGATGCGGTGCGCCCGGATGTCGTCATCGTGGACGTGCGATTGCCTTCCATGCAGGGCGATGATGTCTGCCGGTTGATCCGGGAGCGAGTACCGGAAACGAGGATTTTGATCCTGAGTGCCTTCGGCGAGGATGAACTGGTCTACCGGTGCGTGCTGGCTGGTGCACAGGGATACGTTCTCAAAGACATCGTGCACTTCGACCTGAAGAAGACGCTCAAGATGATCGCGCGCGGGGAAGCAGTGCTCGACCCGCGTGTGGCAGCGGTCGTTGTGGAGCGCTTGCGGAATCGGAAGGCGATAACCGATATTCCGCTTTCACCGCACCAGCTTGCCGTTTTGCGACTCATCGCGCAAGGGCTGTCGAAGCGGAAGATTGCCGAGCGTTTGTTCCTGAGCGAGAATACGGTCAAGGGGTATGTGCAAGAAGTCTTGCGGCGGTTAGATGCCCGCAACCGGCTCGAAGCAGTGATGATCGCGAATGAGCGGGGCTGGTTACGGTGACGAAGGATAAGCGAGTCGGCGCCATCATCCTCGCGGGAGGACGCTCGGAGCGGCTGGGACGTGCGAAGCAGTTGTTGCCCTGGAACGGCCGCACGCTCGTCGAGGCGGTCGTGGAGGAGGTCTGTCGTGCCGAGCGACTGGCGGAGGTTCTCTTGGTGTTACGGCGAGACGTGGCTGAGGCGCTCGGCAAGCGGGCGGGAGAGCGACTGGGGTGTGCGCGGATCGTCTTTCCGGATGAGACGGGTGAAGGATGTGCAGCATCCTATCGGAGCGGTCTCGCGGCGCTGGAGGAGAGCGAGCTTGATGCGGTCGTGATTCTCCTCGCTGACCAGCCGGGTGTACGGGTGGAAACGATCGAACGAGTGATCGCCGGGTGGGAGAGTTCAGGGGCAGCGATCGCGGTGGTGCGGTACCGAGACAGGGAGGGGCATCCGCTGGTCTTCGATCGTTCGCTCTTTGCGGAACTGCGACAACTGCGGGGTGAGAAGGCGGCGTGGAAACTGGTGGATCGGTATCGTGAGCGCGTGTGCGTGGTGGAGATCGAGGAGTCAATGCCGGGGGACATCGACACGTGGGAGGACTACGAGGCGAGCCGACGGAGAGGGGCCTGACGCGCTCCTCACGACATATCCCTTATGATTCTCGACAGCGAGGAGGTAAAGGTGCACGAGAACGAAACGACCATCCTCACGATCGATGAATTGGTCACGATGCAACGCCCCTTCGATGTCGAGGTGGCTCCGGACGGAGAGACGATCGTCTATGTGGTTCGCCCGGTCAGTCGGGAGGAGGAGCACTGGCGGAGTAGCCTGTGGATCGTGCCGTTCATGGAGGGAGAGGCTCGCCAGTTCACGAGTGGACTCTGGCACGATCGGGAACCGCGCTGGTCGCCTGCCGGCGGGTGGATCGCGTTCTTGTCCGACCGGGCCGAACGTGGGAAAACCAGTGTCTATCTGATACCGCGGAACGGAGGCGAGGCGCTTCGTGTTTTCGATCAGGCGGGTGAGATCGATAACCTCAGTTGGTCTCCTGACGGGCGGTTTCTCGCGTTCCTCATGGTCGAACCGGAGACTGAGGAAGAGAAGCAGCGCCGCGAGCGGCGCGACGATGCGCGCGTGTGGGATGCTGACTGGAAGTATCGGCGGTTGTGGCTGCTCGATGTGCGGACGCGCGCGGCGCGTGTCGTCTCGCCAGAGCGCGTGCAGGTCTGGGCATACGCCTGGGCACCGGACAGTGCACGACTGGCTTTGGCGGTGAGCGGAACCCCGCGAGTGGACGATGTGTTCCGGGTGACCAGTGTGGCGCTGCTGGATATCGAGAGTGGCGAGTACCGTGAACTCTTCACGATGCGTGGGGTTGCGGAGGACCTGGTGTGGTCGGCTGATGGCGAGTGGCTGGCCTATCGCGGCCCACTGGGTCGGGTGGTGCACGGGGAAGCGGTCTTCCGACGGCGAGTACGGGGAGGCGAGGCCGAGTGCCTGACTGCGGGATATCGGGGAACAGTCGAGCATATGGGCCCCTATCGCCAAGGTGAAGCGCTGGTCGTGGTGGGGTACGAGGGACTGGACGCACGGGTTTATCGGCTGGAGTGGGACGGAGAACAGCGCCTGCTGTGCCCCCGGACGACAGGGAGCTGGCACGGGAGGGTGAGCGGGAGTGGAGACGGCATGAGGTGGGCGGGGGTGTGGTCGGATGCGGAGCATGTGCCGGACGTGTGGTGCTGGCGCGTCTCCAACGACATATCCCTCTGTGACACTAGCCTCCAGCGGCGCACCCACCTCCACCCAGAGATCAAAGCCAAACTATGCCCAGCTCGCAGCATCGAATGGACCAGTGACCCCGGAGTGACCGTGCAAGGGCTTCTGGTTCTCGCGCGAGACGGGACAGCCAAGCCCCCGTATCCGCTCGTCGTGCAGATTCACGGCGGTCCGACGAGTCAGTGGGCCAACGAGTTCGTCGCGTCCTGGCACGACTGGGCGCAACCTCTCGCATCTCGCGGCTGTGCAGTCCTTCTCCCAAACCCACGCGGCAGCACTGGCCGTGGCACACAGTGGATCAACGCACTGTTCGGCGATGTGGGAGGCGGCGAGTACCGGGATGTGGTCAGCGGCGTCGAGGCGCTCGTCGCCGCTGGAGTCGCCGATCCTTTCCGACTCGGTGTGAGCGGATGGAGTTGGGGTGGATATCTGACAGCCTGGACGATCACTCAGACCGACCGCTTCCGTGCGGCCTTCATGGGAGCTGGTCTCTGCAACTTGGTCAGCGACAACAACCTCGGCGATATCCCCTCGGCGAATCTCTCGTATTTCGAGCGGTCACCCTCGGAGGATCCTGAGCCGTACTGGGAACGTTCGCCGAACCGTTACGTGCAGCGAGTCCGAACTCCTGTGCTCATCGCTCATGGGGAAGATGACGAGCGGGTCAGCGTCTGCGAAAGCATCCAATTCTACCGAGCCCTGCAGATCCTCGAAAAACCATGCCAACTGGTGACCTACCCGCGTGAGAAGCATGGTTTCGAGGAACGGAACCACCAGCGGGACCTCTTGACGCGCATCCTGCAGTGGTTCGCTCAGCATCTCGACCTGGAGGCGCCCGAGCGGGTCACGATGGCAACGACGGCGCCCTCGGCAGGCGAATGAGGAGACGAATCGGACGCCTGCCAGATCGGCGTGCTTGCTCACTGACCACTCTGCATGCCAAGAAACCCCTCCGATCGGAAGGGCGAACACCCTCCGATCGGAGGGTTCCTCTCCAGTAGACTTTTCCCTTGCACTTCGGGGTAGCGGAGAGTAGCTCAGCTGAGCACTGATCGAGGTCCCTCATGCCTTCTGGTCAAAACGTCGTCCAGACGTTCACCGAGCGTGAGGCCCACTGGTCGACGGTCAAGCGTGCTGCACTGGAGCAGAGTGAAAGGAGGATCGGTGATGATTCCCGGGCCATTTCGCTATCGCCGGGTATCGTCCGTGGAGGAAGCAATCTCGCTGCTCGCACAGCTCGGAAGCGACGCCAAGGTTCTGAGTGGCGGGCAGAGTCTCATTCCCATGATGAAGTTTCGGCTCGCTGAACCGAATTACGTGATCGACATCAATCGGGTTACCAGGGCTTGACTTTCTCGAAGAGCGCGATGGGCTCTTGCGTATCGGCGCGCTGGTGCGCGAATCGACCCTCGAGCATTCGCCGTTGATCCGCGAGCGGTACCCGATCCTCCACGACACAGCACTGGTGATCGCCGATCCACTGGTCCGTAATCTCGCCACAGTCGGGGGCAACCTGGCGCACGGCGATCCGGCCAATGACCATCCGGCAACCATGCTCGCGCTCCGTGCACAGGTCGTCGCGAACGGCCCAAAGGGAGAACGCGTTATACCGATCGATGAGTTCTTCGTGGACACGTTCGTCACCGCGCTGGAGCCCGACGAGCTGCTCACCGAAATCCGTATCCCGGTCTCTCCACCACGCTCGGGAGGAGCATATCTCAAATTTGAGCGTAAAGTCGGCGACTACGCAATCGCCGCCGCCGCGGCGTTTTTGGCGCTGGACGAAAGTGGGCTTATCGTCCAGGCGGGTATCGGTTTGACGAATCTGGCCTACAAGCCGCTTCGTGCGACGGCAGCCGAGCAGGTCCTGATCGGCCAGCCGCCGAGCGATGAGCTGTTCCGGGAAGCAGCTGAACGCGCCGCGCAGGCAACCGATCCGGTGAGCGACTTACGCGGCCCAGCGGATTACAAACGAGCGGTTGCCCGGACGATGGTGTTCCGTGCCTTGCGTCGAGCGCTCGAGCGAGCACAAGCCAACGGATGAGGGAGGCAGAGCATGGACCGTGTGCCGATCACAGTTACCGTCAATGGGCGGACGTACACCGCCGCAGTCGAACCGCGGCTTTTGCTCGTCCATTTCATTCGCGATGTCCTCAACCTCACGGGCACGCATAACGGCTGCGACACGACCAGCTGCGGTGCCTGCACGGTCATTTGGAACGGGCGTCCCGTCAAGTCATGTACGGTCTTCGCCGTACAAGCTGACGGAACCGAGATCCTGACCGTCGAGGGTCTGGAGCATGATGGCCAGCTGCACCCGGTCCAAGAAGGCTTTTGGGAAGAGCATGGACTGCAGTGCGGCTACTGCACACCGGGAATGATGATGACCGCCGTCGCGTTGCTCGCGGAAAATCCTGCTCCAACCGAGGAAGAGATCCGGGCAGCGATTTCCAGCAATCTCTGCCGCTGTACCGGCTATGTCAACATCGTCAAGGCGATCCAGTACGCAGCACGCAAGATGCGCGAAAGCGCCACAGCAGGTGTGGGAGGAGCGTGAACGATGACAGCGACAGGTGTTCGCGGTATCGGTGTTCCAGTCAAGCGGAAGGAAGATCCGCGGTTCATTCGCGGGAAGGGAACCTACGTCGACGACGTCAAACTGCCCAGCATGCTCTCCATGGACATCGTTCGTAGTCCATATGCCCATGCGCGCATCAAGCGCATCGACGTGTCCAAAGCACGAGCGATGCCGGGCGTGATCGACGTGATCACTGGCGAAGAGTTGGCCAAGGCCAATCTCGCGTGGATGCCCACGCTCATGGGCGACCGACAAATGGTCTTGCCGACTGACCGCGTGGTCTACTACGCACAGGAAGTCGCGGCTGTCATTGCCACCGATCACTATATTGCCGCCGATGCCGTGCTCGCAGTCGAAGTCGAGTACGAGCCACTGCCGCCGGTGCTGGATCCCTTCGAAGCACTCAAGCCGGACGCACCGCTGGTACGCCCCGATCGAGACCAGAAGACGAACCACATCTGGCATTGGGAAGCAGGGGACAAGGAGAAGACCGATCGCATCTTCCAAGAAGCGGAGGTGGTCGTCGCTCAGGATCTGTACATACCGCGGATCCACGTCGCTTCGATCGAAACCTGCGGCTGCGTCGCCAACTATGACCCAGCGACTGACAAGCTGACGATTTGGATGACCTCGCAGGCCCCACACGCGCACCGGACGGTCTTCTCGTTAGTTACAGGGATTCCGGAACACAAGATCCGAGTGATTTCGCCCGATATCGGAGGAGGATTCGGCGGTAAGGTGCCGGTCTACCCCGGCTACGTCATCGCGACCTACGCGACGCTCAAACGTAAGAAGCCGATCAAGTGGGTCGAGGATCGCTCCGAGAACTTGCAGGCTGGTTCCTTTGCCCGCGACTATCACATCCAGGCCGAGCTCGCAGCCAATCGGGACGGCAAGATCAGGGCGCTGCGCGTCAAGGTGCTGGCCGATCACGGTGCCTTCGATGCAGCAGCCAATCCATTGCGTTTCCCGGCTGGCCTGTTCAGCGTCTGTACGGGCTCCTACGACATGGAAGCGGCGCACGTCGAAGTCGACGGTGTCTACACCACGAAGCCGCCGGGAGGCGTCGCCCATCGCTGCTCGTTCCGCGTGACCGAAGCGGTGCACACGATCGAGCGGATGGTCGATGTCCTGGCTGATGAACTCGGCATGGATCCGGCAGAAATCCGCGTCACGAATTTCATTCAACCGCACCAATTCCCGTACAAGTCGCCAACCGGCTGGGAGTACGACAGCGGGAATTATCCGGCAGCGCTGCAAAAAGCGCTGGACATGATCGGGTATCGAGAACTGCGTCGCGTGCAGGCCGAGCGGCGGGCGCGCGGTGAGCTGATGGGGATCGGCATCTCGACGTTCACCGAGATCGTGGGTGCTGGCCCCTCACACACCTTTGACATTCTCGGCATCAAGATGTTCGACAGTGCGGAGACCCGGGTACATCCGACGGGCGCCGTGATCGTCCGGATCGGAGTCCAGACACAAGGGCAGGGACACGAGACCACGTTCGCCCAGATCGTCGCCGAAGAGCTCGGCATCACGGTCGAATACATCACCGTTGAACATGGAGACACGGACACGGCACCGTATGGGCTCGGCACATACGCGAGCCGTAGCACGCCGACAGCCGGTGCAGCCACCGCGGTCGCTGCCCGCAAGATCCGGGAAAAGGCGCGGCTGATCGCGGCGCACCTTCTGGAGGTGAGCCCGGATGATCTGGAATGGAGGGATTACGCCTTCCGGGTGAAGGAAGCTCCTGATCGGTACAAGACGATCCAAGAGATCGCGTTTGCGGCCTACTCGAATTTTCCGCTCGGGCTCGAACCAGGACTGGAAGCGGAATGCTTCTACGATCCGCCCAATCTGACGTTCCCCTTCGGTGCTTACGTCTGCGTCGTGGATATCGACCGCGGTACGGGCCAGGTCAAGATCCGAATGTTCCTGGCGGTCGATGACTGCGGCACGATCATCAACCCGATGATCGTCGAGGGCCAGATTCATGGTGGGCTGACGATGGGTATGGCACCGGCGCTCTTCGAGGAGATCGTCTACGACGAGAACGGAACCGTGCTCACCGGTACCTTCATGGACTATCTCCTTCCCACGGCAGTCGAAACACCCCACTGGAAGACGGCCAAGATGGTCACGCCCTCCCCCCATCATCCGCTCGGTGCCAAGGGCGTCGGTGAGAGCCCGACGATCGGCGCACCACCAGCGATCGTCAACGCCGTGGTCGATGCACTGAGCCATCTCGGGGTGCGCCATATCGACATCCCGATCACGCCAGCCAAGCTGTACCGGATTCTCCAAGAGAAGGGTGTGGCAGAGTGAGCGCAGCGCAGCGATCCGGTCCGTCGCGGGGGCTGGATCGCTGCGCCCTTTCTCGATGTCCGACGAGCGACGAGCGAGCGAGATGACGCAGGCAAGTCATGCCGAAGCAACTCTGTCACGTGACCTCTTCGCGCTGGCGGCTGATCTCCGCCAGCGCGGGGTACCTTTCGTTCTCGCAACGGTGATCTGGACCCAGAGTCCGACCTCAGCGAAGCCGGGAGCGAAAGGTATCGTGACCGCAGACGGCGCACTCTTCGGCTGGGTCGGTGGGAGTTGTGCTCAGCCCGCCGTCATGCGAGAGGCGATGGCTGCCTTGCACGATGGACGAGCGCGGATCCTGCGGATCGATCGTAATGGCTCTCCCGACCAACCGCCCCGGCCAGGCGTCATTGTCGCTCCCATGACGTGTCACAGCGAAGGAGCACTCGAGATTTTCTTGGAACCGTTTCTCCCGGCACCGCAACTTTTGATCTACGGCGAGAGTCCGGTCGCTGACGCGCTTCTCCGATTGGGGAAGGCAATGGGCTACTGGGTGGTCGCCCTGCGCCCAGGGGCGAGCGGAGCGCCGGCTGAGGTCGATGAATGGCTAGATAGCCTGGATCCGGGCGATCGACCGCGAAGGCGGCCGACCGTCGCTGTCGTCGCCAGCCTCGGTGTGTACGACGAGGACGCGATCGAAGCCGCGCTGCGTGCCGGTGTCACCTTCGTCGAACTGGTAGCCAGTCGGAAGCGATTCCGAGCGATCCGCGAGACCTTGGCACGATCGCTGCCGGAACCCTTGCTGGAGCGGGTCAAAGCGCCGGCCGGACTCGACAGCCAGGCCACGAGCCCGGAGGAAATCGCGGTCAGCATTCTGGCTGAACTCATCGCCGCCAAGTCGGTTTGGCGGAACACCTGGCGTCCAGAAGAAGCTGGCGCGCGCACCGAGCTTCCCACCGGCGAGGCGATCGATCCGGTCTGCGGGATGACGGTGAACACGGAGAGCGCTCGGCATGTCGTCGACTACCGAGGACAGCGGTACTTCTTCTGCTGCCCAGCCTGTCGCCGCCTGTTCGAGGCGGATCCGGAGGCCTACCTGAGCACAACGCGATAGATCGAGTTCCCAGAACGGCTCAGCGGCGAGCGAGGGAGCTGGCAGGCCTCGCCGTGCCGTCGTCTCGGCGAGCGCAGGCAAGAGGTCGGGGCGGTCTGGAGTCCACCGCCCCGAAGAGAGGGGTAGAGAGGGGGAAACTGGAGGTGCAGAGAAGGTATTCAGGCACCGACTCGCGAGGATTACCGAGTCGGCCATGTTCGCAACACGTTCCACTCGCTTCGACAGTGGGCCGACGGTGTCCCGTGCTGCGAAAGTCAGTATAACGCGAGGGGCATGTTCCGTCTGTCAGGAAAATCTGGATATGCGGGCCCGCTGACGACTCAGACATTCCCTTTGGGCAGGTGACCGCTGCGCAGTACAGTTAAGGAAGTGGAATCAGACGCGCCAAACGAGGGCGCGGATGGGAGCGAGGAGAGCAGGCGATGGTTACGCAGGGGATCGATCCGTTCGGCGCACGCGCGACGCTGGATACGCCTGAGGGTCGGGTCAGGTATTTCCGCCTCGCCACGGTCGCAGACCAGTTGGCGATCGACTTGGATCAGCTGCCGTACACCGTCAAGGTTCTGCTGGAGAATGTCCTCCGCTACGCGGGAGCGGAGCCTTGTACCGAGGACGATGTTCGGCTGGTCGCGGCCTGGCGACCGGGCACGAAGCCTGCAAAGGAGTTTCCGTTCTTACCCACGCGCGTCCTCTTGCAGGACTTCACGGGCGTACCGGCCGTCGTCGACCTGGCAGCGATGCGCACAGCAGTCGCACGCCTTGGCGGTGATCCCTCGCGCATCAACCCGCTGGTTCCGGTCGATCTGGTCATCGATCATTCGGTTCAAGTAGACGTCTTTGGCACGACCGTTGCCTTCCAGCGCAATGTCGAGAAGGAATACGAACGGAACCGCGAGCGGTATGCGCTCCTGCGCTGGGCGCAACAAGCGTTCCGCAATTTCCGCGTCGTGCCCCCTGGTACCGGGATCGTGCATCAGGTCAATTTGGAATATCTCGCGTCGGTCGTAGCGGTACGCCAGAGCGATGGAGAAGCTGTTGCTTTCCCGGACACACTGGTGGGCACCGATTCTCACACCACGATGATCAACGCGCTCGGTGTTCTGGGTTGGGGAGTCGGTGGCATCGAGGCGGAGGCCGTCCTGCTCGGCCAGCCGATCTATCTGCTTCTGCCGGAAGTCGTCGGCCTGCGCCTGATCAACGAGCCGCCAGGAGGCGTGACCGCGACCGATCTCGTTCTCACGATCACCCAACTCTTGCGGCAGGTTGGCGTGGTCGGGAAGTTCGTCGAGGTCTTCGGTCCTGGTCTCCGCCATCTCAGCTTGCCCGATCGGGCGACGATTTCCAACATGGCACCCGAGATGGGCGCGACGGCCGTGATGTTCCCGATCGACGACGAGACGCTCGGGTATCTGCGACTCACCGGACGGAGCGAGGGACACGTCCGACTGGTGGAAGCCTACGCCAAGGAGCAAGGGCTCTTTCGCATGCCGGAGAGTCCAGACCCGCTGTTCGACCAGGTCGTCGAACTCGATCTCTCGACCCTGGAGCCGAGCTTGGCGGGACCGCGACGGCCACAGGACCGGGTGCGGCTGTCCGAGCTCCCCGCGTCGCTCCGAGCCGCATTCCCAGAGCAATTCCCATCACCACAAGCCGAGCAGGAACGCTTCGATTGGGAAGGCGGCTCAGTGAACGAGGCACAAGAGCCGAGCGAGCCAGTGGTGCCGGTCGGACAGCGCCGCAAAGTGGTCGATGTGCACTTGGATGGCCGGCAGGTCGAACTGACACACGGCTCGGTGGTCATCGCCGCGATCACGAGCTGCACCAATACCTCCAATCCCGAGGTGATGCTCGGCGCTGGCATATTGGCCAAAAAGGCGGTCGAACGGGGGCTGGATACCAATCCCGCTGTTAAGACGAGCCTGGCGCCTGGCTCGGGCGTCGTGACGGCGTATCTCGAGCGTGCCGGACTGATGCCCTATCTGGAGGCGCTGCGCTTCCATCTGGTGGGGTACGGGTGCACGACGTGCATCGGCAACAGTGGACCCCTCCCCGAGCCGATCGCCAAAGCTGTGCAAGAGCACGAACTCGTCTTGGCAGCCGTTTTGAGCGGCAACCGCAACTTCGAGGGGCGGATCCATCCGCAAGTGCGCGCCGCCTACCTTGCTTCCCCGCCGCTGGTCGTCGCTTTTGCGATCGCCGGCCGAGTGGACATCGACTTGACGAGCGAGCCGATCGGGTATGACCCGAATGGCGAGCCGGTTTATCTGCGCGAGATCTGGCCGACGCCGGAGGAGATCTGCGAGGCGATGGAGAAGGCGATCGGCCCAGAACTGTTCATCGAACGCTACCGCGAAGTCTTCACTGGGGACGAGCACTGGCGCTCGTTACCAGTCCCGACCGGTGACCTCTATCAGTGGGATCCCGACTCGACCTACATCCAAGAGCCGCCGTTCTTTAAGGATCTCGCGCTCGAGCCGCCTCCGCTCCGTGACATCGAGCGGGCGCGCGTTCTGGCCTGGTTGGGTGATTCGGTCACGACCGACCATATCTCCCCAGCGGGCTCGATCCCCGTGAACAGCCCGGCCGGGCAGTATCTGATCGCGCGAGGAGTCCAGCCGAAGGACTTCAACAGCTATGGCGCGCGGCGGGGTAACCACGAGGTGATGGTGCGTGGCACCTTCGCCAATATCCGCTTGCGCAATCGGCTCGCTCAGGGGCGGGAAGGTGGCTGGACGACGCATTTCCCGAGCGGTGAGCTGGTGACGATCTACGAAGCTGCTGTTCGCTACCAGATGGCGGGCGTTCCGCTCATCGCGATCGCCGGGAAAGAGTACGGTAGTGGGAGTTCGCGCGACTGGGCAGCCAAGGGCCCGATGCTGCTCGGGGTGCGAGCTGTCCTCGCCGAGAGTTTCGAGCGGATCCACCGCAGCAACCTCGTCGGTATGGGTGTCCTACCGCTCCAGTTCCTGCCTGGCCAGAACGCCGAGGCGCTCGGACTAGACGGCAGCGAGCGCTACACCATCGCTGGAATCAGCGATGGTCTGGTGCCACGCGAGTTGGTGACGGTACGCGCGAAGCGCGAGGACGAGCGGGTCATCGAGTTCCAGGCGATCGCCCGGCTCGACACCGACATGGAGATCGAGTACTACCGGCACGGCGGTATCCTCACGTTCGTGCTGCGCCGGCTGCTCCGCGGGGAGACATGAGAGGACTGCGCTCGACCGGCTGCGTGCCTGGCGCAGCGTCGTGAGGAGGGGCTCGATGCACGATGATGGCGCATTCATCGCGACACGCTTGACGAATGGCCTCGAGGTTCTCCTACAGCCACTCCGGCATGCACCGGTCGTCTCCTGCTGGATTTGGTACCGGGTAGGAAGTCGGAACGAGCAACCAGGTCTCACGGGGATTTCCCACTGGGTCGAGCACATGCTCTTCAAGGGAACACTGCGTTTCCCGCCCGGTACGATCTTCCGTCAGGTCAATCGCTGGGGTGGCACCCTCAACGGTTTCACCTGGCTGGACTACACCGCCTATTTCGAGACGCTGCCCACGCCCGGCTGGCAACTCGCGCTGGACATCGAGGCCGATCGCATGGTAGCGGCCACGTTCGACCCCGGGGAAGTGGAGCGGGAGCGTACCGTCATCCTCGCCGAGCGCGCCGGCAGCGAGAACCAGCCCAGCACGTACCTCCGCGAAGAAGTCCTGGCGGCTTCCTTTCGGGCCCATCCGTATGGGCATCCGGTGATCGGCTATCGAGAGGACCTGCAGACCATCACGCGCGACGACTTGTACCAGCACTACCGCACCTATTACCAACCGAACAACGCCATTCTGGTGATCGTGGGGGATATCGATCCAGACACCGCCCTGGTCGCGGTGGAACGACGCTTTGCGGAGCTTCCTGCCGGTACAGCACCCCCGCCAGTGCGCGCGCGAGAACCGGACCAATGGGGAGAACGACGCGTGACTGTCCGGCGACCAGCGCCGACTGCTCAGCTGCTCATGGCCTGGCGCGTGCCCGCAGCGACCCACCCGGATATTCCCGCACTGCTCGTTCTCGACGCGATTCTCTCCGGAGGAAAACCGGTCGCCTTCGGTGGCGGCGGAATGGGCCGCAGCGCGCGCCTCTACCGTGCACTGGTCGCTCCCGGACTTTGCACTGCAGCAGCCTCGAGCATGTCGCTCACCCTCGACCCGTTCGTCTTCACGGTATCCGCGACGCTCACGCCACTCGCTGAACCAGCTCGTGTGGAGACGATCGTCGAGGAAACGATCGCGCGTCTCCGCGAGGATGTCGTGGGCCAGGACGAGCTGGCGCGTGCGAAGCGCCAGCTAACGGTGCAGTTCGCCGCCGCGAACGAAAGTGCGCAGAGCCGCGCGGCTCTGCTCGGCTCGCTCGCCGTTGTCGCGCCGGATCGATCACCGGAACGCCTGTTGGCCGAGCTCCAGGCAGTGGAACCGGACGACGTGGTGCGGGTCGCGAACACCTATCTCCGACCGGAACGACGGACGGTCGGCTGGTTAGAACCGGTAGCGAGCGACGAGGAGCGCGTCGGGGTAACCGGTGAACCGCTCGAGACGCCGGCGGCCCGCTATTGGTTCACCGGTGGTGCATCGTCACCATCGGAACCGGTCCTTTTGCCGCGGGTTCATCTCGCGCCAGTGACCGGCCGGTTGGCGAACGGGGCGCAGTTCGCCGGTCAGGCGATTCCGGCGAGCCGGCTCGCAGTGGTGAACGTCCGTATCCCAGCTGGTGCGGCGCGGGACGGGACATTGCCTGGCATCGCTTCAGTCACGGGCCAGCTGCTCATGCGGGGAACACAGGCTCGCGACGAAGCTGCACTCAACGAGGAGTTGGACCGGCTGGGAGCGACTGTCAGCGTGAACGTCGGTCGCGATAGCGTGGATATCGGCCTGACCTGCCTCGTGGAAGTTCTGGAGCAGGCCCTACCGCTCTTGGTCGAGGTCATCGTGTCTCCCGCCTTTTTGCCCGAGCAGCTGGACCGGGTACGGCAGCAAGCGCTCACCGCACTGCGCCAGGCGCAGCAAAGCACGCGTGCCCAGGCCGATGCCTTGTTGCGGGCACTGCTCTATCCAGCCGGTCACCCGTATCATCATCGCATTCTCGGTACCGAGGAGAGTTTGGAGTCGCTCACCGTCGAGGCAGTGCGAGCGTTCCACGAGACCTACTATCGACCCGCGGGAGCAGTGATCACGGTGGCCGGTGGTCTGGAACCCGAGATCGTCAGCGAGTGGCTGGGGCGAGCATTGGCCTCCTGGCAGGGAATCGCCCCGCCGCTCGAGATTCCGGACGTCGTCCCCGCTGACCACGGCGCACGCCGGAGCGAGACACTTCCCGGAAAGCAACAGGCCGATCTCGCACTGGGAATCCTGACCATACCGCGCCGACACCCGGACTACGAGGCATTACGCCTCGCCAACGTCGTATTGGGACGGCTGGGTCTCATGGGGCGCATCGGTGCACGGGTCCGTGAACGGTCCGGGCTGGCCTATTATGCGGCGAGTGCGTTGGAGACGGGGCTGGGGACGAGTTTCTGGACCGCATACGCGGGAGTGGCACCCGTGCACGTCGAGCGGGTGATCGGGCAGATTGTGGAAGAGGTCGAGCAGTTCCGTCGCGAAGGTCCGACTCCACAGGAACTGGCCGACGCCAAAACCGCGCTCGCGGGGACAGTCGTGCTCGGGCTCTCCACCGCGGCTGGTCTGGCGGGAGCACTGGCGGACTCGCTCTTTTACGAACTCGGCCTGGATTACCTCGAGCGACTCCCTGAGCGCTTGGCAGCGATCGACGAGGCTATGGTCCGTGCAGTGGCTGCCCGCTTCTTCGATCCAACACGTCTGCAGGTCACGATCGTCGGTCCCGCGGTAGACAGGCCACCCAGCCCGCCAACACCGCAGCCTTGACGACGCAGTAGCGGTCGACGACCGGCCAGCGCGACGGGCCTGCGCAGCGTAAGCAGCCGAACAGTCGCGCCCTCCGTCCCGACTCGCCGTTGTGCGGCCGGCTGGTCTCCCTGGACCATCGGTCGAAACGTTCGACCGCGCAGTCGCGAGTGTCGAGTTGAATCTCTCCTGTGTGTCGTCGAACGGACCGGTCCTTCCGGTCCTCATCGTGCGCGGGTCCCCGCCACAGTGAGTCGGGCAGGTCCGGGACGTGTCAAGCTTTACCCGACTCGAACAATTTCGAGAGATTTGGCAGAATCGCAGCGAGGAGCAGGAGAAGGATGGTCGATCGGAAAGGACGCGCGACGACATGAACGCTGTACCGCGTTACACCGTGTTCTGGCTGTGCGCGCTGGATCAGGACCGGGTACCGCGTCCAGTCGAGCCGGCGGTGGAGGAATTCGTCCAACTCCTGGAGCGGAGCGAGGGGACAGCGCTCCGCGGTGCCTACTTGGCGACCGGTTTCCGTCCTGACGTGGATCTCATATTCTGGTTGCTCGGGCACGATCCGGCACATTTCCAGGACCTCGCCTTGGCGCTGCGGCGCACCGCACTCGGCCGGGCCTTGCCGGTCTGCTATGCCTACTTCGGCATGGCCGGAAGCTCACAATACGACCCGACGCACGGGCCAGCCTTCCTGCGCGGCGAGCCTCCCAAGCGCTATTTGAGCGTCTATCCCTTCGTCAAGACGCCCGAATGGTATCTCTTGCCCTTCGAGGAGCGGCGGCGCTTGATGGCCGAGCATGGGCGGCTCGGCGACGAGTTTCCGACCGTGCTGACCAACACGGTCAACTCGTTCGGTGTCCAGGATCAGGAGTTCATCGTCGCGCTCGAGGACGACGATGTCGGAACCTTGATCACCATGGTCCAGCGCTTGCGGGCGGCCGAGGTTCGGAAGTACACGCAGCTGGATACGCCGATCTTCCTCGGTCAGCGTTACGAGCCGCGGGAGGCGCTCATCCGCCTGGTCCAGTGACCCAGGCGACTCGCCAGCGCAGCCCCAACGAGCGTCGCGAGCGCATTGACGGCATCGTTGGTCAGGCCTGGGAAGCCGCTCACACGCTGCGCGACACCGGGGCAGGGGGGATGTGCCGGCTGTTCCAGCGATCGGTGGCAGATCGAACAGGAATAGCGAGCCTGGAGGGTCGCCCCGAGGAGGCTATCGGCCAGTGCACCGAGGCAGCCAGCGACGGCGATGGGCAGGCGCGGTGTACCGCGCGGTGCCAGCAGCGCAACGAAGCTCGCCCCGGCGACCATGCCAAGCAAGCCGAGCAGCGAGACCGCGCCCGACGTACCGGGTGGAACCGGGCGGCCAGTCCGGAGCGACCGCGGCGGATGGGCGCTCAGCATCCCGATCTCGGTCGCCCAGGTATCAGCGGCAGCGCTGGCGATCGCCCCAAGAAACGGGAGCGACCAATCACTGCGCTGCTTGCTCACCAAGTGAAGCGCCGCGAAGAGGGCAGCCAGGCCGCCGTTCGCGAGCACTTGCCGCGCATCGCGCTGGCCGCGCTGCCCCTGGGTCGCAGCAGCACGTTTGCGCTGCTGGCCGACACGGCTGAGAAGACTGCCGGTCACGAAGAAACCGATCATCACTCGTGACCACGCCAGACCACCCGCCGCGAACGTGAGCGTGCCGACGAGCACCGCTGCGAGCGCCCCACCGCGGTCGAGGGCACGCTGGCGCACGGCGAGGCTCGCGATGACCGCAGCCAGCGCAGCGCCGAGAGCCAGTCGCAGGGGGATGCCGAGGCGACGTTCTGGCGTGCTCATGGTGACGGCGGACGGAAGAGGAGGATCAGCTCGTCCTCGCGGATTTCGAAGACGTAGCCGGCCAATTCGATGACGGCGGGTGAGCTGATTTCGCCGTAGCGGATGCGGATCTCGACATCGTCGAGCGTGAGGACACGCATCCCAGTCGGTGAGAAGGGATGTCGTGGCGAGCGATAGACAGCCCGGGGACCACCGAATCGATCGAGCGCACGGAGCGCGAGGTTGCGAGCTTCGGCTTCGCTGAGCGTCATCGTCTCGACCTCCAACGCTGGAGAGCACAGGACAGCGAGCGAGCAGTCGCTGCGCCAGGCAGCCTTACCATGGCCGGCCAAGCTGCACGCACGCCCTCGCATAGCGTACAATTGAAACCGGCTCGGTGCAGGATCAGCGCCGGGTCGATGCGGGCTGGTAGCTCAACTGGCAGAGCAGCGGACTTTTAATCCGCGGGCTGTGGGTTCGAGTCCCACCCGGCCTACCACAAAAACATCGGACTGTGACGTGGAACCGAACTGGCAGTCGGCCGCGTCAGGTTGGTCGTACCGCGTCTCTCCGGGAATTGGTACCGGAATCGGTCACCGAGCAGCGCGTTCAGCCGCTCCAGTGCCGGCCGTGCCATGGCGGTGGTGACATGGCCGTCGTAATCGGCCGTGACACCGATCGGTGAGTGACTAAGATTCGTGCTTACCGTTCTTGGATCGACACTGGCTTCACCACCAAAGGTGCACGGGGCGTGCCGGAGATCGAGCTAGCGGGTCGATCGACGAGCAGCTCACTCGCAGCGGTCGTCCCACGCCCCGCACGACGGTGGGCAGGCAGCAGCAGGCTGCCGTGCATCGCAAGCGCGAGCCACCGACAGTCGGCACCTCGGTGGCTGTTGACTCGGAAAGGACGCCGCAGACGAGCGGCTCTTCGCTGGGCGGTAGGAAGGAGAGGACGGCGACACTGAACTTCGCCGCTGCGCTCGCAGAGTCATATACAGTCAAGGGGCAGCGGCTCGCTCGCCGGCGCACCGAGCGCCGCAGAAAGGTCAGTGAGGCTCGCCGGCGCCGACACTGTTGAGCGTCGCGGTGGCGTGTGCGCTGAGATGGGATGCAATTGCGGGTTGGTTTCGCGTCATGCGCTGGAAGCTGGCAGCATTCGCCGACGAAATCCACCCCCATCCGGCTCCTGCCCTCGGCACGATGCACGCGGCAGGGATAAACACGGTGGAGTTGCGCAGCGCGTGGGGGAAAAATGTGCTCGATTTGACTAACGAGGAATTGGCAGCGCTCACCCAAGAGGTCGCCCGACGCACGATGACTGTAGCAGTGATCACTTCCCCAGTCGGCAAAAGTCTCATCACCGACCCAGCCGCCTTCGAATCGGCGCGACTCGACCGAGCTCTCGCCATCGCCCGTTGTCTCGGCAGCTGGGGAGTTCGCGTTTTCTCCCTCTACTTGCCACCAGGTGAGTCTCCTGAGCGATACCGGGACGAAGTGCTGCGGCGGATCGAACAATGGGTCCATCGCGCCGCGGAATCAGGCATTACCTTGCTGCACGAAAATGAGAAAGGTATCTATGGTGACATTCCGCACCGCTGCTTCGATCTCTTGAATTCGATCGGTTCGCCGTGGTTCAGGGCAGTGTGGGATCCAGCGAATTTCGTTCGATGTGGCGTGCGGCCCTTCTCCACGGGATTTGCCATGCTCGCACCGTTCATCGCTCATGTCCATGTCAAAGATGCAGTCCTCGGTTCCGGAGAAGTGACGGTCGCCGGTGCGGGCGATGGCGAAATCGCCGAAACGCTCGCTGCACTCGCCACTCGCGGTTACCGCGGCTACCTCTCCCTGGAGCCGCACCTCCTGATCGCTGTATCGCACGGGGGCTTCACCGGCCGGACCGCCTTCCTGACCGCGCTGCGCGCACTGCGCCAGTTGCTCGAGGGTATTCCCGCACCGTCTTGACCGACCGGTGCACGAACCGACGGGGTGTCCTCCCGAGCAGTGGTGATCGGTACCGGTCGCGAACTCGGAGACGGATCCGGGGAAGTCGTCTGGACCCGAGTGGCGGGCGAGCACGATCGTGCGTCGTCACCCGGGCGAGGATTAGTTCACGCCCCTTCGGTCATGCGGCGTCCGGAGCTCGTGCAAGACCTCGATCAGCCAGCGCATCTCGCCCGAACGAGCAGAGGGTCGGCAACCGTTTTTCTCATCCTTCCTAGAGTGGCCTCAGACGGACGTGCCGAGGCTGTCGAGCACGGCCAAGACTTCCTCTGTGCTGGGAATATCCCGCATCGACTGGCCGTACCAGGCGGCTCGCACGATGCCATCCGGATCGACGACCAGGACGGCTGGCATGCGTCCCAACTTGAGGAGCTGTACTTCCTGACCGAGAAGTTCGGCGATCCGGTGCTCCGGGTCGGCCACCGCCGGAAACGGTATCCCTTCCTGCTCCCAGAAGCGGGCAAGCGAGCGAGGTCCATCGGGCGCGATCGCGACGATCGCGCTACCCCGCTTGCGGAATTCGTCATCGTGCTGGCGCAACTGCGCCAGGTGCCGTCGGCAATAGGGTCAACGCAAGCCGCGCAGGAGGACGATGACCGCTGGACGACCACGCAGCGTTCCGCTGCCGACCGGCTCGCCAGAGAGCGTTACAGCCTGCCATTCCGGCAGCCGATCACCTGGCTGGAGTCTCGGCATGTTCGACCTCCTCGAGGAACTCCTCCACGAGCTGAACGAACTGAGCGAACTCTTCGACATGCGGCAAGTGGCCGCTCCGCGCGCAGCGCTCCACCCGGACGATCGCTCCAGCCGCCTGCCAGTCGGCGACGAGCTGGAGCGTCCGCTCATTGGAGACGATCCGATCGTGCTCACCGAGCACGACGAGCGTCGGTATTGTCGGAGCCTGTTCCGGCCGCCTGGCGGACGATTCGGCCAGCGTCGCGAGCGTCACCCGCCAGAGCCGCTCGTCCCATCCCGCGAGGCTGACGGCAGCCGACGCCAGTTCCTCGCGGCCTTTCGGTGGTGGACTCGCCCAGACCCGGCGTTGGGCGAACTGGAGTGCCAGCGGGCTACTCGTGCGGAGCACGCTCCGCACGAGCGCACCCACCAGTGGTTGACGGGCGAAACGAGCCAATCGCGGAGCGCTCGGTCGCTCCCAGGCTGGTGTCACCAGGATCGCGGCGACGACCTGATCGGGAAGTGCCCGGGCGAGCTCGTACGCGAGCCGGCCACCCATCGAGTGGCCGAGCACCGCGAACCGCCCGACACCGAGGTGTTGCACGAGCGCACGGGCGATCGGGACCTGCGCAGCGGGCGCGTATGGGTCCAGCCCATGCCACCTGTCGCTGGTCACGGCGGTCAGTCCGAAGCCAGGTCGGTCGTAGGCCAGCACACGGCGTTGTGGTGCGAGCGCTCGGATGACCTCGGTCCAGGCGAGTGCGCTCGAGGCAAAGCCATGCAGAATGAGCAAGGGGAGGCGGTTTTCACCTGCCTCCAGGACGAAGAGCAGGAGTCCATCCAGAGGGACTGTCTGTGGAGTCAGCCGTGCTTCCATAGCCGGCACCTCACTCAATAAGCATGGCAAGTCGACCGACCGCTCAGCAAGGTGACCGACGCCGAGGAGACGGATAGGCTTACCGAACCAACGCGCTCGCGTATCATGCTCGGGGTCGGTCGATCGACGGGTGAGGGAGGAACGATCAGTGGCCGTGATTCCAGAGTACCTCCGAGACTTCCTGCTCGCACCGCGCTTCGCTGTGCTGGCGACGATCGCGCCAGACGGTCTCCCGCGCCAATCGGTCATGTGGTATGACGTGCTGGATCAGGAAACGATCCTCATGAATACCGCCGTCGGTCGCGCCAAGCTGGACGATCTCCGGCGCGACCCTCGTGCCTCGCTCTGCATCGCCGATGGCTATCGCTACGTGACAGTGATCGGGCGAGTCGAGTTGATCGAGGACCAAGAACGGGCACAGGCCGATATCGCCCGCCTGGCGGTCCGCTATGTGGGGGAGGAGGAGGCTCGTTCCTGGATCCCACAGTTCCGGGCACAACGACGGGTGACGCTCTTGTTGCGGATCGAGCGGGTGCTCGCGCACGGCTTTGCGGGAGCCTGAACGATGACCGACGAGGTGCGCCTCATCCCGATCCGGAGGATTCCGGAAGCCCGTCCGGGCGACTCGGTCGCTGAGCTCGTCCTCACCGGCATGGCAGCCAGTGGCCTCACTGGCGAAGAGGGAGATGTCTTGGTGGTCACCCAGAAACTCGTGTCCAAAGCCGAGGGGCGGGTAGTGGCACTGGCCGGGATCGAGCCCTCGCCGTTCGCGATCGCCTATGGGCAACGTTGGGAGCGCGATCCGCGCCAGATCGAGCTGGTGCTTCGCGAAAGCGCACGGATCGTCCGGATGGATCGTGGCTTGATCATCGCCGAGACCCACCACGGGTTCGTCTGCGCCAATGCTGGGGTCGATCTCTCCAATGTTCCTGCCGGCTATGCTGTACTGCTCCCGCTCGATCCGGATCGCTCGGCCGCTCAGATCCGAAAGGAACTCGGGGAACGAGTCGGCTGGACCCCGGCGGTGATCGTATCCGATACCTTCGGTCGGGCCTGGCGCAACGGGATCGTGAACGTCGCGATCGGCGTGGCAGGCGTGCGACCCCTGCGCGACTATCGAGGACAACGCGACCCCTTCGGCAACGAACTCCGGGTCACGGTGATCGCGATCGCCGATGAACTGGCCGCGGCAGCTGAGCTGGTCATGGGAAAGACCGAAGGGTGTCCGGCAGTCATCGTACGGGGTTTCCGGTACGAACCTGGAGAGGGAAGCGCCCGCGAGCTTCTGATGCCAGCCGAGCGCGACCTTTTCCGCTGAGCTTGCTGCTGGGACGCTGAGGACTTAGAATCCTTTCGAGTTCGGTTATTCTGCCAATTGAAAGGGGGACCAGGATGCCGGTCAGGACAGCCACAGCGACGTGGGAAGGGGCACTGCAGGGCGGATCGGGAACGATGACGGTCGGCAGCGACGCGTTTACGGTCCCCTTCTCGGTCGGAACGCGGTTCGGTGACGAGGCGGGAACGAATCCGGAAGAGCTGATCGGGGCCGCCTACGCTGGTTGCTACAGCATGGCACTCGCTGCGCAACTCGGCCAGGCCGGTTATCAGCCCGAGCGGATTCGGACGACGGCCCGCGTGCGGATCCAGCAGGTCGAGGGAGGCTTCGCGATCGACCGCATCGAGCTCGAGACGGAGGCGAAGGTTCCCAATATCGACGAGGCACAGTTCCGCGAGATCGCAGAGCGCACCAAGCTCTGGTGTCCGGTAGGGGGTGCCCTCGCGAGCGTCAAGGAGATCGTTTTGACCGCACGCCTCGTCGACTGACGAGCACCCAGTAGAGACCGGGAGCTGGCGTGGTCGAGCCGACTCCCGGTCTGCGCTCGATCGCGATTCGACCTTCACTGGACGAAGATATCCAGCGGCAGAATGGTGCTCACCATGACGTTGGGCACGCCGACCGTCTCGCTGACGCGAAGATCGACGGCGACACTGCAGAGCACCTAGGCCTGCTGGGCCGTGAAGCCGCGCCGCTGCAGGTATTCGATCATGCGGAAGAGCGCATCGCGCGCCGCCAGCGTGAGGTCTTCCGATTCGTTGCAACCGTTCCGCACGCAGATGCCGGTCGTGGCATAAAATCGGCGTGGTGCCGCCGTTTCCGGCGCGGTGAAGTACCCATCGCGCGCGAACTGGACCGTACGGACACCGCGCCGCCGCGCCTCCCCCTTGTGCACGCGGAATTCGACATGCACGACCGAGCGCATCTCGATCGCCGTACCACAAACTTCGCCATCCCCCTGAGCGAAATGGACATCACCGACGGAAAAGAGCGCCCCCTCCACCCATACGGGGATGAAGATGCTCGCGCCGGGCGTCAGCTGCTTGATGTCGAGATTACCGGCATTCTCCCGCGGTGGAATCGTGCGCAGTCCTTCGGATGCGATCGGCTCGCTGGCTGGAACCGCCCCAGTGGGATCCGGCAGTAGCGCGAACCCACCGCGCGCTGCCAACTCCGCTTCGCGGCGCGCGACTGCCTCGCGCAGTTCGCGCGAGAGAGCCACGCCGATGGTACCCGGATGGGGGCAATGCGGGATGCGCACCCCTGGGAGTTGTGGTGATTCTGCGTACGTGTCGTAGAGATGCCAGTGGACGATGTACGGCTGCGGGAACTGATCGCGGAGAAAGCCGAAGCCGGGGACCTGAACGGTCTATCCCCAGTGCTGCCAGGGGTCCGGCTCGATAGCCTGAAGCTTCACCTCGAGGAGGTCACCCGGTTGCGCGCCTTTGACGAAGACCGGGCCAGTGAGCGGATGAACCCGACTGAGATCGGCCTCGGCGACGTCATGAATCGTCGATTGAGGCGTCAGCTGGGCGTCGAAGGCATCCCAGGTTTCCAGCGCCACCGGTTCTCCCGGCTCCACCTCGAGTGCCGGAGGAATCACTTCGTGCCATCGGTTGTGCCCTTTGCCCGGTTGTTCCGCCAGCGGGCGCAATGGGTCAACGCTGAGGCGGTGAGTCCGGATCATGCTGCCCCTCCTTCCCTGCAATCAGCCGTCGAGCGCAGCATACCGCCATCCACCCGATCCGCGAAGAGGCGTAGGCAGGAGAGGAATCTGTACGTATCCTTCCCGCGGAGTCGACCGAGGAGGACCGATGATCGAAACGATACTCGTCGCGCACGATGGGTCACCAGCTGCCGAGATGACCCTGCCAGCTGCTGCGCTTTTGGCCCGTCTCTTCTCGGTCCCCGTCGTGCTGGTACGAGTGCTGGAAACGATGCGCCCTTTCTATGACCCGCGGCACGGCGAGGTGATCTGGCTCTCGGAAGACGAACCGCGCCTGGAGATCCCGCCGGAAGAACTCTTTGCAGCGCAGTTGTCGATCCTGCGCGAGCGGGGAATCACCGCGGTGGCTGTGGTTCGATTGGGCAAACCAGCCGACGAGTTGGTCGAGGAAGCTCGCGCGTGGCCAGCACCCGTGCTCGTCCTGGGCAGTCATGGCCGCGGTGGAGTGGGACGAGCGGTGATCGGCAGCGTGACGGATCGAGTCGTCCGCACAGCGAGCTGTCCAGTCCTGGTCGTACGAGCAGGCGGGCCAGCACTGGAGCGGATCGAGCACGTATTGGTTCCGTTGGACGGTTCGCCGCGGGCGGAACGCGTACTCCCCTATGCGATCGCACTAGCGGAACGAGCGGGAGCCCGCCTGACTCTCGCTCGCGTCGCCGAAACCCATCGCGAGCTCCTCCTGGAGTGGCGCGGCCGACCGATCGCCCCGGCAACGCAGGAGCGACTCGCGGCCATCGAGGAAGAGGCGGTGCACTACCTGGATGCGATCCGCGAGCGCATTCCGGCGGAGATCCGCGTCCAACTCTTGCAGTTGAGCGGCGATCCGAAGCGGCAACTCGTGGCCGCGGTCGCACGCGAGCGGACAGATCTCGTCGTTCTCACGACACGCGGAAAGGGGGGGCTGGAACGCTGGCTGCTCGGCAGCGTGATGGAGCGGCTCCTGACGGCAACCCGCGTTCCGTTGTTGATCGTGCCCAGCACCGAAGAGAGCGAGGTTCATCAGGCCGAATGAGCAGTCAGTCAGGCAAGGAGGCATCCCTTTCCTTCACCGCAGTGAGCACACTGTTGACGCCTCACCAGTGCACGAGATGTTCTGGATAGACCCGGATGAGCAAGCTGTACTCGCGAGCGAACGTTTCTGGAGTCATACCGATGCGGGAGATTCCATCGCGATACTTCGCCAGATAGGCGGGACGCTCGTTGGCGAGCGCTGCATCGCTCACGAGTTCAGCGCGGCCATCGAACCGCGTCACGTGCTCGGCCCAGGGGTCGCTGTTGAAGTGCAGCGAGACACGGGGATTGTGCCGAATATTGCGGACTTTTTGACTGCGCGGCCGAGAATAGATCAGCACAGCACCGTCGTCCCAGAGGAACCAAACGGGCACGACTTGCGGTTGGCCGTCGGGCCGAACCGTGGCCAGCCAGATGATCGATTCGTTGCGGAGTTGGTGCAGAACCGCGGGTGGATAGGTCAACATCGTGCCTCCATTCTCGTGCCCACTCAGCGGAAAGAAGCGGCTCAGTGACTTCCGAGCTGCGCCGCCGGCGAGTCAGTTCGAGCGAGACCAGGGATAGCCTCCCAAAGCAGGGTACGCGCTCGCTCGAGAGCGCGTCGATCGATCCCGTGATCGTATCCGCGAGCCTCCAAAAAATCGAGCAGTCGCTCAGTGGCCAGGTTCCCCGGAGCCCCCGGTGCGAACGGACAGCCACCGAGTCCGGCGACGGCCGCATCGATGGTGCGCACACCGTAGGCGAGCGCGACTGCCACATTGTCGAGCGCGCGGCCAGTCGTGTCGTGGAGGTGAACCGCAACACGCTCGGCCGGTAACCAACGGAGCAACGCTTCGAGAAGACGAGCCACCTCGTCCGGTACCGCTTTGCCGATGGTGTCAGCCACCGCCAACTCGTCACATCCCAACTCGGCGAGGCGGCGGGCCACTTCGACGGCGCGCTGGGGTTCGACCGGTCCAGTGTACGGACAGTGGACGGCGACGGAAACATAGCCGCGCAACCAACACCCAGCGGCCTTGGCGCGGACGGCCACGGTGGCGTAGCGCTGGAGCGACTCGTCGATCGAGACACCGATATTGGCCTGGGAAAAGGCGTCAGTCGCGGCAGCGAAAAGCGCCAGGGCGTCACAGCCGGCAGCCAACGCGCGCTCGAGCCCCCGCTCGTTGGGGACGAGGGCTAGGTACTGTGTACCGGGTCGGCGTGCGATGCGACGCATGACCTCCTCGGCGTCGGCCAGCTGCGGCACCGCGCGAGGGGAAACGAAACTCGTGCATTCGATGGCCGGGAAGCCGGCCTGACTGAGCGCATCGATGAAGGCAATTTTTATGTCGGTTCGAACAGAAAAGGCTTCGTTTTGAAGACCGTCGCGTGGTCCGACCTCGACCAATCGGACGCGTTCGGGTACCGACGGCATGGCTACTCCTCTCGAAGGCTGCAAGCGAGCAGGTCGAGTGCGGGTGCCTCGGGCGAGAGTATAACCGGGAGCGTGGTGTGACCGCCCGAGCCTACGTTGGAACCACGAACCGGGTGCGATGCATCATTAGTGGTGCAGATCGTCAGGCCAAGCTCCGTTGACTGGTCGGTGCTGCGTATCGGAGTGGGAGGGAGACCATGCCGCGAACAGTCGAAGTCCCAGAGTACACGATCGCACCAGAAGTGGAGATCGACCCCCGCACCACGGCGCTGATCGTCGTCGATATGCAGAACGATTTCGTTCGGCCAGAAGGGAAATTGTTCGTTCCGGATGCACCGGCAACCGTACCCAAGATCCAAGCATTGCTCGCTTTGGCCCGCCAGCACGGGCTTTTCACTGTCTTCACGCAAGACACTCATTATCCAGGTGACCCAGAGTTTCCCATCTGGGGTGAACATTGCGTGGCGGGGACCTGGGGCTGGCAAATCATCGATGAACTGGCGCCACGGGAAGGAGAACTCGTGCTGCAAAAGCGGCGTTACGATGCGTTCTACGGGACGCCGCTGGATCACGAGCTCCGCTTGCGCAAGATTGAACAACTCATCATCTGTGGGACCGTGGCCTCGATCTGCGTGCACTATACGACAGCGAGCGCAGCACTGCGCTGGTATGGCGTGATCATTCCAGTGGACGCGACGTCGGCGCTCCATCCTTTCGATCTGGAAGCAGCCAACCGGCAGACCGCGTTCCTGTTCCGGGGCGTTCTGACCCGAGCGGACGGCGTGCGGCTGCGGAGCGGCGTACCGGCGTAGACGCATTGACCCCTTGACAACGAGGCCTCGGCTGAGTAGTATCTGACAACGCTGCGCGAGCGGGCGCAGCCCGGGAACCGGCGGAAGGGCTTGACAGCATCGACCCCTGATCGTTATACTGTAGCGATGGGTCGAGCGAGAGAGGCTCGAACGCCGGAAGGCGAAGCACCTTGACAACTGAGGTGTGGTTCGTGCAAGCGCCCCGCCCCAGGTGTTGACGACGGACCGAGGTCTCGTGCAGGGCACGACGATCTCGGGTTCTGGAGTGATCGGGGATGGAGAGTTTGATCCTGGCTCAGGGGGAACGCTGGCGGCGTGCCTAATGCATGCAAGTCGGACGGGAGCACGCTTGGGCGTGCCGACCGTGGCGGACGGGTGCGTAACACGT
>Ga0308390_1000082_pt1 | contig 72809 bp, 53 predicted proteins | sample Hotspr2Sample149_FD_202358 | JGI IMG/M metagenome (GOLD analysis project Ga0308390, IMG submission 202358) | Hot spring phototrophic mat microbial communities from Mushroom Spring, Yellowstone National Park, Wyoming, United States - 20040719_149 ...
CGTATTCGCCCTACCACTCTTGGTCAAGCATTACGTATACCTGGTGTAAGCGCGGCTGATGGCGCTATCATAGCTCTTCACCTTCGATAAACTGACAATATTACACAAATTACTGTTATAATGTCCAATTGGAGCACACTTTGCTTGCTTCCAAGGATTGTTCTGTCGAGTAACCTCAATGCAAAGTGTTGTTTCTTGTTCCACTGACCCCCGCCTTAAATCATATCCGGTGACTTTCTCTATCAACTATTTTTGGAAACTACCTTGTTTTGATCTACAATACTGTGCGATGAAGCGACGAATCGTTATCACAGGAGCAAGTGGGAAAATTGCATCTGCTTTGATTGAATACTTTCGGCAGCAGTCACGACTTGAACTGCTCCTCCTAAGTTCGAAAGAGGTCATCGTAGATGAAGGAAACGCACAAATAACGGTTGCACGTGTTTCTCCGCATGATCTTGTCGCATATAAATCGGCAATCAAAGACTTCGCTCCACACGTCATTATCAACACAGTGGGATACACTGACGTTGATGGCTGTGAATCGAATCGAGCACTTGCTCAACTACTCAACTCTCGGTTTCCGGAGATGCTCGCTCGTTTCTCCCGAACATTCGATGTACACCTTGTTCACTTTTCGACAGATTATGTCTTCGATGGAACATCAGGCCCCTACGATGAAGCACAGATTCCTAACCCAATCAACTACTACGGAAAAACGAAGCTCGCTGGGGAAAATGCCATTCGTTCATCAGGTTGCTCTGCAACAATCATCCGCACGAATGTTGTCTATGGTTACGGTGGCTCATCGAAGAACGACTTCGTCGAGTGGGTTGTTCGTTCAGCAGCAGCGAACATTCCTATTCGTGTCGCTATCGATCAATTTTCAAATCCAACATATTCCGGCGATGTGGCATTGGCAACAGCGATGCTCGTAGAACGACGTCGTGCCGGTTTGTATCACTTAGGTGGAGCAGACTACTGTAGCCGGTATGAGTTTGCCTTGACTATCGCACGAACTTTTGATCTTCGATCTGATTTAATCGTACCAGTAAAAACTGAACAGCTCGAGCAGAGAGCTCCACGTCCACTGCGTGGTGGACTAATTTCACTTCTCCTTCAGGCAGAACTTGGAATTTCCCTTTCGGGAATCTCCGAAGGACTAACGACATATCGGCGATTTCTTCGACTCGAAATGTAGAGTTAACGTTCATTCTTACTTGTTCAGAAACAACTTATTGAATGAGGAAAAGTGGAAAAGTCAAACATCTCGAGTGAGTCGTTTAAGGTATGTAGCGGGAATTATCGCACAAGCGCACGTTGATCACAGTGTGGATTGAGCGTGGAAAATATCATAGGATTTCGACAGCGTTGTGGAGACATACTCATTGTGCAATCAGCGAAAGAGAGTGTCAGTATTTTTTTCACTTATAGTTCACAGAGTAAGCATCCCCACCGTTGAAAAGTGTGGGGAAATAACACAGAGATGGAATCTGTTTGGGTATCAGTATCTCTGTTAAGAGCACGGAATGAGCGAATCAGTGAAGCATCACATTCTTGTATACATCGGGCTCAATAGGGACAGGGTATTTGTCTAATTTTGTAGCGTATATTGAAAATTGACACCATCGAAATACGGATGCAAGAAATCGAGGTCGGGCGCCGAGTAGATGGAATTGCAACCATTCGACTCAATCGTCCTGAAAAAAGGAATACGCTCTCCCCACAGATGCTCAGAGAGCTCGATAGTGCATTTGGAGAGCTCAGTCGAGATGAACGTGTTCGTGTGATTGTTGTAGAAGCGAGCGGTAGTGCGTTCTGTGCCGGAGCGGATCTCGAGTACCTTGCAGCGATGAGTAACTATTCAACACTGGATAACCTTGACGATTCGCTCCTGTTGGAACGAACATTTCGCACTATTAACCGATGTCCGAAAGCCACAATTGCGAAAGTGCACGGGCCTGCCATCGCAGGAGGATGTGGACTTGCTACAATATGTGATTTCATCGTTGCGTCACAGCAGAAGGCACTCTTTGGCTATTCCGAGGTTCGCATCGGGTTTATTCCAGCAATAGTGGGTGCCTATTTACTCCGCAAGGTGGGTGACTCCATTGCACGTCGGTTGCTCCTCAGTGCAGAACTCATCACAGCGGAGGAAGCATACCGCATCGGATTAGTTTCCCACGTTGTTGATCACGACAAGCTCAATGCGGCGACAGAGGAGCTTGCGCAGAAACTCGCAGCAAACAGTGCAAGCTCAATCATGCTGACAAAACTTTTGCTCGATGGCATGCATGGGATGGATCTCGACGGAGCATTACAGTACGCCGCGGCGCTCAACGTCATCGCACGTGGAACAGATGATTGCCAGAAGCGAGTCTCAGAATTCCTTCACCAATCCAAAGGCGCGAAATGATTGAACGCTTCGTTCTGCTGCTCATAGTGCCGCTGACCATCCTTGCTCAGAATGCATTAGTGAACATCAAAGGCACAGTCCTCGATGAACGAACAGGAAAGCCTCTCGGTCATGAAATGGATATGGTGTTGATATCAGAAAAAACAGGGAGGAAATTTGTCGTCAAAGTCAATAGCGCGACCGGTGAATATCTCCAGCCTTTCGAATCGGGTCAGCGGTACTCAATCATCTTCTCGAGCTATGCTATCTACCGAAAGCAGACGAGCATTGAGATTCCACCGATGCAGAAGTTCAAAGAGCTGACGTTCAATTTTACCGTCCGATCACTACAGGAAGGAGAACCGCTTGCAGAAATCCGTGCCTTCGATCCAGGCAGCGCGCAGCTCCGGAGCGATGCACGCGAAGCGATTGACCGTGTGATTACACTGCTCAAAGAAAATCGACAGATGCGAATTGTCGTTGAACTTGCTCGAGAGCGAGAACAACCAGCACCATCCCAAGAGCTGAAGAAAAGCCAACCACAAAAAGTGAAGAAAGGGAAAAAATCTCCTCCTCAACCTACTCCGCCTCTACAACCCCCACAACCACCACCAATAAACGAACAGCTCTACAAATCAAGGCTTGAGGCGGTGCAAGAACTTTTTTCCGATATTCGCGATGCAGAAGTTCGTATGCAGTACAACGAAGGTCCTGAGTACGACTATTCAAGTACTGCACCAAACCTCCGCATCATCACAGGACCGGTCAAAAGCATCTTCGATGAGTAATGTTCCACAACGCATCATACCACACGATGAACAAATATTTTTCGCTCTCAGTGTTCGCCATTGCAATGATTACATCAGCGTATGCTCGCAGCGAGGGTGACGTCCCATCACCCCCAGCAGGTGTCGAAAGGCCACAGTACAAAATCACCGCAACGCAAAAAGGCAAGCAGTTGGGTTCCATCATCATCGAGCTATTCCCGGACGTCGCTCCGAAGCACGTCGCAAACTTCGATAGTCTCGTCTCGATTGGGTTCTACAACGGGACTGCCTTCCATCGGGTCATTCCAGGTTTCATGATACAAGGTGGTGATCCGAACAGCAAGACAAAACCGCGAGAACAGTGGGGATTTGGCGATCCCTCCCAAAAGCGGATACCCGCAGAGTTTAGCAAAATCGCGCACAGGCGAGGAATAGTATCCGCTGCGCGCGCGGCTGATCCCAATAGTGCGACCTCGCAATTTTTCATCTGCGTTGCTGACGCACCTTGGCTCGATGGTCAATACACTGTTTTCGGTCGTGTGCTTGAGGGTATGGAGGTTGCCGATAAAATCGTTGATGTCGAACGTGATCAGCGTGACAATCCAATTGACAAAATCGAGATGACGATCGTCAAACTCAGCGGCAAGGAACGACTACCAACGAAAAAGTAACGGATACCTTGCAGCATGATGGCTCTTCCTTCCTACGCGATACTCCTTCTGGGGTGTGTACTGTTTGGAGGAGGATGCCGCACTGCTCGTCCACCAGAACGCATCACTATTGAATCATCTGTTCCGGTCGCCTCGCTGGATGTGGACATACTTGGAGGAAACGACGCCGACTATGAGTGTGAAATCATCGGACCCGATGGACCGCGAGGAATATTGACATTGGTGTTCGAAGAATCATTCTCCCAATCCCAGTGTTCCTGGTTTGCCGAGCAAACCCGCGATCCGCTCGACATATTAGAGTACATACAGAACGTCAAAGTCGTTCTTGGGAGGAAATCTAAAGATACTGCACAACGAATAATAGATGTGATGCTGGTTCCATCGCAATTACGCGAGCGAGGACTCGTTGAGAAGTCGCAGACGGATGGAATGTTCATTATTTGGTTGGGTACAGTCTATGACGAAACAATACCCAACAGGGTTGCACACATACGAAGCGGTATAGAATATCTCGACGAGCTCCAACAAATGCTTGGCCGTGACGGGAAACTCCGAGGGAACGTTCAACTTCAATTCCGCCGTCGCTAAAGACGACGGAGAATGCCTCGGACAATACCTATGATTGTGAGTGGGATTCGTCCGTCGTTCCGAATGGGTGGAATACCACGTTGCGTCGCTATGAATTCAGTCTTTCCATTACGCTCGATGCACCGCCGTAAAAATGATTGATCGCCGGCGTAGCCATAAACGACAGAACCATGGTGAGGTTGATTTGTCGGTTCGATGATGGCGACGTCGCCCTGTTTCATTCCCTCTGATGCCATTGCGTCATCTGGTACAAGAGCAGCAACCCACGCTGCTTGGCTATTGAGGGCAAAGAAATCAGCATCCACACTGAGAAGCCCTCGAGGCCGGAGAAGCGCAGCAAGTGGATTCTCAGCTGTGCCCACTCCAAGGATCGGGATTACCTCAGTGCGTTGTGGGGGCAAGGGGGGTTCTTCGTTAGACGATAGTTTCTTCTCAATACGAATCGCTCGCGAACGACCTGGTTGGCGACGGATATACCCCTTCCGTTCTAACGCGGTGACCATTTCTGCGATTGCGTTGAGAGAGGATACCCCCAGAGCCGAACGCATCTCTTCGAAACTTGGCGGATAGTTGTGTTCGCTCATGTATGATTCGATGAACGATAGCAACTGACGTTGTCGTGTCGTTAGCGGCTGTTGCATCCTCTTTCATCCTTCCTTGAGAAATCGAACAATCAAGTGCGAAAATAACTTGCTGTACTGAATGCATATTCATCAAGCTCAAGGAAATTCGACTACCACTGAACATCATTTCAGTAGCGTGTAATTCGAAAATGACGGCTGTATTCAGGACACGCCTTTCCGAATATGTGGTATAACAGCTATAATATCCTCAAAAACCTGCGTTTTTCGAACAATTTGCTGGTTTTTCGATTGCAAGAAACAAATTGTCGTGTTTTCTTCTTGCGAACATCGACTTCTGTGCGTGTTTTGCAGTTACACGGTGGGAGAAAGTGGGAGAAAGTTCCGACTTTCACCGCACCGTAGGTAACGGCATCGATTAACGTTGCCGAGTGTCAACCATCGTTGGCTGGACTCGACCGTGAGTGGTTTCAAAGGACAGGAAACGTATTCTGTTGACGCGAAAGGGCGGGTAAACATTCCTGCCAAGATGCGTCGTGTCCTTGCACCGGATGCGCAGGATACGTTTGTACTCACTCGAGGCACCGATCGGTGCATCGTGGCATATCCACTCAACGAGTGGCGGCGATACGAGGAGCGGTTTACACAGCTCAACCAGTACGATGAGAAGCAGCGGTTCTTTCTCCGCATGATTCTCTCGTGGTGTGAGGAGGTCGTGCTCGACCCGCAGCAGCGTATAGCAATTCCGCGACGGCTGCTCGAGTTCGCCAATATCGAGGGAAAGGTCACCATCGTCGGGATGATGGACCATCTGGAACTCTGGAATCCCGATGAGTTTCTGCGCTACCTCGATAGCTTCGGCGATAGCTACGAGCAAGTCGCCTCTGCCGTGATGAAGTGACCGGGGGGAACTTCACATGGCAGAAGGTAGTGACCGCTCGTACCACGAGCCGGTGATGATGCGGGAAGTGCTCGCACTCCTGTTGACCGATCCCGATGGGATCTACATCGATGGAACACTCGGTGGCGGCGGACATGCAGCAGCAATCCTTCAGGGATTGCGGGAAGGCTTACTCATCGGTTTCGATCGCGATCCGGACGCCATTGCCGCGTGTCGGGGGGCATTCGGCAAGGAATTGGCGCTCGGTGAGCGATCGCGGCTCGAAATCGTACACGGCTCCTATCTGCTGGCATGCAGCAGGGAGGATCTTCGAGGGCGTGTGCAGGGAATCCTGCTCGACCTGGGTGTTTCTTCGCACCAGTTGGACGAGCCCTCGCGAGGCTTTAGCTATCGCTACGATGCTCCGCTCGATTTGCGTTTCGAAGGTAGCACCTTGAGCGAACCATCCGCAGCAGATCTGCTGGCGACGCTCGATGAGGGTGCGATAGCAGATATTCTCTTTCGATACGGTGAGGAACGCACAAGCCGCCGTATCGCGCGAGCGATCGTCTCTGCGCGACGGCATACTCCGATTCGCACAACAGGACAGCTCCGTCAGCTCGTCGAGCGGTGTGTCCATCCACGCCACAGATACGATGCGCTCAGCCGCGTGTTCCAAGCACTTCGAATTGCGGTCAATCATGAACTCGACCACCTAAGTGCATTCTTTGAGTGTATGCCAGTCCTCCTGCGGCCAGGAGGTCGTATAGTGGTCATCACGTACCATTCGCTCGAAGATCGAATCGTCAAGCATGCGTTACGCTCACTCGAAAGGACACAATCGCCTCAGCGTGCGCCCAAACTACGGGTGCTGACGCCGAAACCTCTCCGTCCACAACAAGACGAAATTGTACGAAACCGCCGAAGCCGTTCGGCTAAGCTCCGTGCTGCAGAGCGCGTATGAGTCCTCCATAATTGCAACTAACAAGCGCAAAAGCTGATCTGCAAGCACACCCCAACGGCGCTATGTAAACCGCAAGACAATAACGTCGGTTGTTTCGTGCAACGGGTCATATCGAGTGATTGACGGAGAATCTGAGAGTTCGGCTAACCTACCGCAAAGAGCAGGCAAGGAGTACCACAACAGCGATTTCATTGCGACATGACTCTGTGTCTTTCCATAAACCTCCCGCTCGTTGCGGCATTCGAATCGCTCGGAGATTGTTTGGCTATACGTGCTTAAAGGCTTGCTCAAGATCCCAGATGATGTCCTCGTAGTGCTCGACTCCCACCGAAAGACGTATCATCTTCTCCGTGATACCGAGTGCGTGGCGATGGCCTTCTTCGATGTCCACGTGGGTCATCGTTGCAGGGTGCTCAGCCAGTGATTCCGTGCTCCCGAGACTGACGGCAAGCTTGATGAGTTTGAGTGCATTGAGGAACGTAAATGCTTCCTTCTCCCCGCCACGGATATCGAAAGAGAGCATAGCCCCCGGAGCACTGCACTGTTTACGATATATCTCGTATAGCCGCCCATCGCTGAGAGAGAGTAGTCCCGGATAGTACACTTTCTCAACCTTCGGGTGGCTCGCAAGGTATTGAGCAACCTTCTGAGCATTCGTGCACTGCTGTTCCATTCGAACTTTGAGTGTTTCGAGACTCCGCATGAGCAACCATGCGGTCCAGGGACCTGCCATATTCCCGAGGAAGGTTCGAAGAATTTTCACACGTTGGACGAGGTCATGACTACCCAAACATGCGCCTGCGATAACATCACTGTGACCACCGATGTACTTCGTCGCAGAGTAGAGGACAAGGTCAGCGCCATGGCGAAGAGGGTGCTGCCAGAGTGGACCCATATAGGTGTTATCGACGACGACGACGATGCGGCGTTCAGGAGTGCTGAGGCGATCAGCGATCGCTCGGCACGCGGCGATGTCTATCATCGTGGTTGTGGGATTTGCGGGGGTCTCAATGTAGATCATCGCGAGTCGGTCGCACAAGCCGCTTTCTTCGAGGATGCTTGGAAGCTCGTCGTATTCCTGTCCGGGGAGGAATTCCAAGGATGAAATTCCAAAGCGAGGAAGGACGTGGTGGATGAAATGATCAGTCCCGCCGTAAAGTGGAGCGTTATGCAGCAGCAGATCACCTGGCCGAAGAAACTCAAGCAAGACGGTCGTGATCGCGCTCATACCGCTTTCGAAGACAGCACAACGCTCGGCACCGTCCCAGAGTGAGAGGCGATCTTCAAGGATTTCCATGTCCGGGTTGTTGATGCGACTATAGATTAAGCCGACTGTTTCGTTCGGAAGAGGTTGGCGCAATCCATACGCAACCTCGAAGAATGCTTTCCCATCTTCCGCAGAACGGAACACAAAGGTCGAGGTTTGAAAGATCGGACATTTGATGGCACCTTCCGACCATTCCGGTCGGTAGCCGTAGCTCATCATCAAACTTTCTGGATGGTACGTTCGCTCGTTCATTGCTTAGTCTCCGACGGTGATCTGTCGCTGGGAAATAGAATGTTGCACGCTGTGCGTTTACAAAACACTACCGGCTCGCGAACTTAGCCAGCAGCGATCGAGGGCATATTCAGGTGCTCTTCGCCATCGCGTGACCGTAAGCTCTCTTGACAAGTCGGCGTGTCCTTGCTCTAAAACACTCGAGACTTTTTGGTCAACGACACTCGTGCACCGCAGCGCGAAACTACTCACAGACTCCTCTCTGAGAGTAGTTGCTGTCGACACTAATGAACTATAGTGTGCAGTTGTGTTTGCCAATAACCTGCCTTGCGTATTCCGGGTATGCCGTAAGGTGGTTAGATTGGATGAGGTTGCAATTACCTCTCCTCCGGAACCACGTTCTGCGGGCGCCCTTCGAGGAAGGCTTTGAGGTTGTGCAGCGTGGTATCCAGGATGCGCTGGACGGCTTCCTCACTGTTGAAGGCAATGTGCGGCGTGAAGATGATGTTGTCGCGGTGCAGCAGCACGTAGGCTTGCACGACCTTCCGCAGCGTTTGTTCGGCAACGGGGGCGCGCAGCAGCATGCTCTCCTCCTTGATGTACTCCTCGCCCTCGATCACATCGAGTCCGGCGCCGGCAAGGATGCCCTCATCGAGCGCCCATAGGAGCGCTTCGGTGTCTACAACCGAGCCGCGGGCGGTGTTGATGAGCAGGGCACCGCGCTTCATCATGCTCAGCCGCTCGCGGTTGATCATGTGGTAGGTCTCCGGCGTGGCGGGGACATGGAGCGAGACGATATCGGAGCTGCGCAAGAGCGTCTCTAAGTCCGTGTACGTAAAGCCCAGAACCTCGGCAAGGAGCGGCTGCGGACGGATGTCGTACGCCAGCACGCGCATCCCAAAGCCGCGGGCAATGCGGATGACGTGCAGCCCGATGTTCCCGGCACCGATAACGCCCAGCGTCTTCCCGTAGAGGTCGAATCCTCGAAGCTCGGCAATGCTCGTACTGGGGCGGTGGAGCCACTGCTGTGCCTCTCGGAGCCGACGCGAGAGCGCCAGGATGAGCGCAAACGTGTGTTCGGCAACGGTGTTTTCACCGTAGTGTGGAACGTTGCAGACGGTGATGCCCCGCCGGCGGCAGGTCTCAAGGTCAATGTGGTCGTACCCTGTGGACATGGTCAGAATGAGCCGGAGCTCAGGCAACGCTTCGAGCAGCTCGGTATCCAGCTTCGTCCACACGAATGCGGCAATTGCCTGGGAAGAGATGTAGAGAGGGCATCGCTCCAGGGTCAGTCGTTCTGTGCTGAAGTGCGCTTCGACGGCGCTCACCAACCCCAGTTGCACCAGTCCCTCTTGTAGGTAGGTCACCTGCCACGGCTCCAGGTCGAAGAAGGCGATGTGCATTGGAAGCACCAACGTAGATTGATAAAGTGTTGATGGAAAATAGCGCTTCGGCACTTGGAATACCAGGAGCGCACAATCATGTACACACAGACGGCAGGGTTAAAGTAGTATTGTGCCGGAAGACTTGCTACCGTGCTGTTCGTTTACATAGTCCGAAGATTTTGGGTTAGGAGCGCACCTTCTCTTGCAGTTCCCCGTCCCAGCGGGTGACAATGACCCGACACCCGCGAACGGTGAATTTCGGATGTGATTTTGTGAAAGTTTTTGTCTGCATCACAGCTATTGATTACACTACCTTGCAACGACTACTTGGGCGACTCGGGAAACACAAGACACAGGCTAAGCAACCTCTATGCGAAACACCAAGCGGTACGCAGCAGGAAACAGCGTGAGCATTTCGCTCTCGACGAGCTTGAGAAGCTTCCGCCCAGGTAACTCGTATACCTGATGTGACCGCTCGACGATCATTGTGGAGGAATTAGGATAGTTTCGAACACTCTCCCAAACTTCTGCAGGACATTCGAGCGCCCCTGCATCCAACGCTTTAGGTGCGACCCAATAGCGCATCGTGAGGTATCCGTCCGAATTGAAGTGCTACCAGTGGAAGGTAGAATCACGACAATAGATGACCGATCCATCAGGATGCTCGAACCAATCGAAAGCGTTAGTCTCTCTCAAAGCCGTGGCTGGTGAACTTTAGCGTTCGGCAGTTTTCTGTCACGACGCGTACGACCTGATCGGGCACGCCATTAGGAACTTCGACGTGGATCTCCAGTGTCACCGAGACTTGGGCGCCCGGAAGCGAGGATAAATGTACGAGAACTTCTTCGGCGATGCGTCCTGCCTCTGCCCCGAGGCGAAGGTGACTTAACGCCACACTGCCATGAAAGCGCTTGAGTGGGGCGGCGGTTGTGATAGGCTCTCCTGCAGGCAGAGGAGAGGTAGCCTCTCCATCAGCACGGGCAGTCCCTCCCGCCGCAGCACTGGGCGTGCCTCCTGCTGGCGTTGGAACGGTTCGTTGCTCTTCTTCCATCTGGCGCCGTGCGGCCTCAGGTTTGACAACGAGACCTTGCGGTTCCGAGTCCGACAGCGAGAGGTTCTGCCCGCCGCGCAAGCCTCGGTACCGCCCCGTGGCCTCGTCGTAGCTGTCGGCATAAGCTAAGCCTTCATGATCCCAGGTGAGCAGGCTCACCCCGTCGCGCACGGCGCGCACCAGTACCGCCGGCTCTTTTAGGCGCGGCAGGTACACATAGCGAGCGAAATCCTCCACCAGTTGACGCACTGCTACATGATCGCCGCGCCATAGCGGCACGCGGTCGAGCTCCATGCGCAGGCGCGTGCCTGCCAGGCTCACAAGGAGCAGCTCGTCGTTGCGCAGCCGTTTGCTGGCCCGCACGGCGAGCGAGTCTGCCCCTTGCAGGCGTATCGCTTCGAAGGTCACCGTCGCGGTCGGGTCCGGCCGTCCCTGGGCGTCCTGCTGCACGGGCACCAGCAACCAGGAGTAGGTTTCCGGCAGGCGCACCTCCACCGTTTTGTCGGCTGACTGCTTTTGCGCCTCCGCCTGGCGGACCTGCTGGGGATCTAAGTTCAGCGCCTCTCGATCGCTCAAGATGGATTCCCAGGCCAAGTACCGCCGCACTGCCACCTCCAAATCCGAAAGCCGGGTTTCGTCCGGTGCTATGAAGACGAGCGCGTTGCGATAGAGCCGCGGCGTAGAACCCCGCATTTCGAGGATTTCCCTGGCTTTGCCGAGTGCCGCGCTGTCCGGATTGCCTTTGGCATGGGTTATGGAGGAACCCAGCACCACCAGGCGCGTTTCGAGCTCGTCGGGCACATCGGCGCTCGACAGGGGGAAGGGATGCACCCCATAAAAGTCCCCGCGCTCGCGCAGGGCCTGCCGCACCCGTTTCTCGATTTCGCTGTGCACCCTGTCAGGGTCGCGTTTGAGCTGCTCTGCCCTGTCCTCGGCCAGCTTGGTGACCGTCGGCTGCGTGGAATACCAGAAACGCGTACCGTCGTGGTAGAGGTAGGTCGCTTCGCTAGCCAGCCGGCGGAGAGCATCCCCGAAAACCGCCACCGGCTCGCCGGGCAGCGTGCAGCCCAACTTGATGAGGCGATCCTCGAGCCCTTTGTGCGGCGCGCTCGTCACCGGCGCTGAACCCAGGAAGATGGTGCGCGCCACCCGGCGGCACGCCGAGTACTTCCCCAGATTGGGGTTGTCGCGATCGAGCCGGACGGGCAGAGCGTCCGGTCCATCCACATCCTTTTCGAGAATCGGCGCCCAGTTGTCGGGCAAATAGCGCGTCAGCTCGAACTGCACGCGTGGGTCGTCCATTGGCAGCGTGGCCGGCAGGATGAGCGGGCTGCGGTCGCCCTTTTCCCACAGCGAGTGAATCACCGCAGCCATGAGCCGCAGCACCCCTCGCGTGCGCTGAAACTTGAGCAGCGTGGACCAGTCCGAATACAGTCGCTCGAAGACCTCCGGGTGAATGGGATAGGCAGACTTGAGACGCTCCTCGTAGGTGCGCTCGGCGCATGCGGACGGAAATTCCGCGGCTTGGGTGCGGTAAAGCTCGCCAAAGGCACGCGCCACCACATCGCGCGCTTTGTACTGCTTGTCCTCAGTGAAAGGCTGGAACAGCCGTCGCCGCACAATCTCGAAGGATTCCTCGGCCGAGGCGGGACGCCACGACGACTCCACCCGGCCAATCACGTTTTGCAGGCGAAGCAGAGCCTCACGCCCGCGCAAACCGCCCACTTCGACATCGTCGGCGTGCGGCGAGCCCGGACCTTCCGACGCCGGCAAGCTCACCACCACCAGGCAATGAGGTACCGCCCGCGCCGATTCGGTGAGCGCCTGCGCAAAGGAAAACTGTGTCTCGAACGAACCACCCGGCAAATCGGCAGCATCGTGGAGCTGGCGGGCATAGGCAACCCACTCGTCAATGAGGATAAGGCAGGGCCCATAGTCACGAAAGAGTTCGCGCAGTCGGTCGCCGGGGTTGGTGGCGCGCTCGTCGTCGGCGCGAATACGCTCGTAGGCCTCGCGTCCACCCAGTTGCCAGGCCAGCTCGCCCCACAGCGTGCGCACCTCGGTACCGTCGGGCTTGCGCGACGGATTGCCCGGCGAAAGGCGGTTGCCCACGAGCACCACCCGCTTGACGGAAAGAGTCTTGGGAGCGAAGATATCTTGCGCGCTCACGCCCTCCTCGAGTACGCCACTAAATTGGCCGCTTTCCCTCCTGGGTGCACGGACGTCTCGTCCACTTTGTGCGGGCCAGAGGCCCGCGCTCCCAGGAAGGCCCGCGCTCCCAGGAAGGCCCGCACTCCCAGCCAAGCGTCGTGTGGCTTCCTCCAGCGCCCGCTCCAAGCCCGGCAGCTCCGCCAGCGGTCTCCCCGACGCTAAATGGAAGACAGCCAGCATGGAGTGCGTCTTGCCCCCGCCGAAGTTGGTCTGCAGTTGCACGACGGGGTCGCCCCCCTGACCGGTCAGCCGCAGGATGGCGTTGGCCAAGAGCTGCTGCAGGCTCTCGGTCAAGTAGGTGCGCCGGAAGAACTCCACCGGGTCGCGGTACTCGTCGCTGCCTTCGCCCAGGTACACCTGCCACAGGTCGGCGGCAAACTCCGCCTGCTGGTAGCGGCCGCTGGTCACATCAGGGTGCGGCACAGCCACCTCGCGCCATGGCTTGAGGCTACCGGTGGCGCTACTATCGATCAGCGAGCCGCCCAGCCGTCGCTTTTCACTGCGCACTTGCTCGTCGTACACCTGGCGTCGGAGTTCCAATTTGAGCCGGCGTACCTCTTCCGCCTGGGGCGCCGACAAAGCCGTCAGCAGCCGCTCGGCTGAGTCGAGCGCGCGGTCGGCGTCGTCGCTCGAAAACGCTTCCTGGTGCGCCCAGCGATTACGCCACTCCCGCAGCTCGCTCACCAGCGAACGCTCGGCAAACCCAAGCGTCTTGCGGAAGACATCGTTCCAGCTTTCCCACATCACCTTGAGCAGAGCTGCTACATCGATTTGGCTGAGCGGCTTGCCCGCGCTCAAGCGGTCGTCGCCAAGCAGGCGCGCCGCCTCCGCCTCGGCTTTCGGGCCGAAGAAACTTCGCATCTCCCGTTCGACGTACGGCGCCAGCCCCTCGCGCAGGAGCTCGAGCGCCTTTCCTACTCGATCTCGATTCGTCATGGCCATAGCTTAGTTCTCCTTTGAGAAGAGTTCGGGTTGCTCATGTGATGCCTGTTCTTGTGCTAACTTCGTCAGTTCGCTCCATCCGAGGACCAGCGCGTTGTACGCCTGTGCCTCGGCTGATCGCCCTTTCTTTTCAGCAATTGAAAAGAGCCGATATGCCAGGTCACGGGCGTAATCGGCATGGGAACCCAACCGGCGCAGCAGGTCCGCAGTAACACGGTCTCCTTTTTGCTGGCACCAATAGATCTTGACAAGGTGGTGCGTGGCCTCCCAGACAGTGAAGCGCCGGTCCTGGACCGGGTCCCACTCGTCGAGGAGCTCCTCGGGACGCAACAGGCGCACCTTCCCGCCACCTCGGCGGACGATGCCCGCCTGGTGCAAGCCTTCCACTGACGTCACCTTCGCCTTGGATAGCAGCTCGGCGTCGCCGAAGTCCCCCTCCTCGAAGCCGTGCTGCTCGTACCAGGCGATGGCCCAGCGGGTGTCGGCGTCGAACTCGTCCTCCTGCTCGGAGAGGACCTCGGTCAAAGTCTGGTTGATGAGGGCCAACGCCGTGCGCACGCTCATCGGCTGGCCAGAGGCTTCGAGAATCCGGCTGTACTTCGAGTAGATCGCCATGCCGGGGCCAATGGCCGCCTGGGCGAAGTCCACCGGAGCGATGTTCCCCTGCTGCAGGCGCCGGAGGGCCACGGGTAGCTCGCGCTTAAGCTCGGCGACGAAGGAGCGGCGGTCGGTTTGGAGCGCGGGCGTCTCGCCCGCTCGATGCGGGCTGGAAGCCCGCGTTCCCGGCGATACATCCTCCCGCGGCCGGCAGGCGAGCACGATGTAGGAGGCGAGGGCGTTAGAGCCCATGGCGCGCATCCGCCACTGGTATGACGCCCGTACTGGCCATGTGGCGGTGATCTGGAAGCCGGTCTCGACCAAGGCGGTGAGCATCGTCTCCCAGCCGGTGGTGCGGTCCACTGGAGCGCGCGCATCTTGCGCGCCCTTCCGGCCTTTCCTGGGATCGCGACCATCTTGGCTCCTGGGATCGCGGCCATCTTGACTCCTGGGATCGCGGCCATCTTGACTCCTGGGATCGCGACCATCTTGGTCGCCTTCTTGTGCGGGCGAGACGCCCGCGGTCCCCAGATAGTTTGCGGGCGGGACGCCCGCGCTCCCAGGATAGTTTGCAGGCGGGACGCCCGCGGTCCCAACATTGTTTGCGGGCGGGACGCCCGCGCTCCCGGCTTCCTCGTCGGCGCCGCTTGACTCGTCGTCCTGCTTAAAGGCGTAGTAGAGGGTCAAGGGGAAGCGCGGGTCCATCTTCTCCCGCAGAGCGGCGAAGGCCCGGCGGAAACCCTGCTCGAAGTGCTCCTTAGCCTTGCGCCTGTCGCCGTCGAAGCGCTCCGGGGCGGCAACCAGCTCCGGCTCCTTGGGCACTAAGATAGTGCCGAAGAGGTCGGGATAAAGGTCGCCGATGGTGCGCCTGAGCCACACGTAGAAGAAGTCCGAGAGGTCGGCGTAGCCGATGTTGTCGTAGTAGGGCGGGTCGGTGGAGACGAGAAACCTGGGATAGCGACCATCTTGGATCCTGGGAGCGCGGCCATCTTGGTTCCTGGGATCGCGACCATCTTGGTCCCTGGGATCGCGGCCATCTTGGCCGCCTTCTTGAGCGGGCGAGACGCCCGCGTTCCCAAGATTGTTTGCGGGCGAGACGCCCGCGTTCCCAAGATTGTTTGCGGGCGGGACGCCCGCGGTCCCAGAGACACCTGCGCTCCCGGCGGCGTCGATGAGGAGGGCGTGGCCCTCTTGCCGCGATGCAACGGTCTCAAGGGACGCCGCAGTGTGCTCGACACATTCCTGCCACGATGCCCGGCCTTCGCTCACGGTATTGGCCTCCGCGAAGTCCCACGACATTGGGATGGCCTGGCGGGCAAAGAGGTCCATTACAGTGGGTTGCTGCTGTACACGCCATCGACATAAGGCGTTGTTGTGGTTGGCGCACCGGTCGAGGGCCAGGGCCAGGAAGGTGGTCACCGTGGCGGCGTAGGCGTCGGCGCTGAGAGCTCGGCCATCTTGGCTTCTGGGATAGCGACCATCTTGGTCCCTGGGATCGCGGCCATCTTGGCCGCCTTCTTGTGCGGGCGAGACGCCCGCGTTCCCAGGATTGTTTGCGGGCGAGACGCCCGCGTTCCCAGGGAGGCCCGCGCTCATAGCGTCCCGGCGCACGTCCTCCCGCACCTCTCGGATGAGGTCCGACAGCGTCACCATTGCCGTGAGTTGGCGGGGAGTGAAGAGCTGGTACCAGTATTTGATGCCGTAGTTCGGAACGACAAACCCGAGCGCCTTAGATGGCATTTCCTCACTCGGAAACGCAGACGGATTAGCGGACTTTGCAGCACGCTCTTGGTCTAGAGTCGCGGGAACAAAAAGGCGGCCTCGTCCTGTGTCCACTACGATGGCTACGAGTCGCGTGTCCATGCTCCCCTGCTTGCTCATCTCACGGGCATAGGCAAACGGGATAGGGTCGCCGGTTAGCAGGCATTTGAATCCAGAATGCCCCCTCTTCGTCCCTGCCCTCACCGCCTCGCGGTCGGGCGGCGGACCGGTGCGCACCCGGAAACGCCACCTGGGAGCGCGGCCATCTTGGCCGCCTTCTTGTGCGGGCGGGACGCCCGCGTTCCAAGCGTTGTTTGCGGGCGAGACGCCCGCGTTCCCGGGATTGTTTGCAGGCGAGACGCCCGCGTTCCCAGGATTGTTTGCGGGCGGGACGCCCGCGCTCCCAGGCCACTCCACATCCGGTTCCAGCCAGGCCTCGCTTCCCTTCTTGCTCGAAAGCCAGAAGGTGCTCATGAGCGGCACATGCGCTCCCCGAGCAGCGGGATTCGGGCTCGGCACCGTCCGTGCCCAGATCCAGGCGATGACCGGCAGTTCCTTACCCACGTAGGGCTTCAGATGCGGGTGCTCAGCGGCCATCTCCGCCGTCACTTTCACCGGCGGGTAGAGGTGCCCGATCCGCTCCCGCGCTCGCTCCAGGACAACCCGGCCGTAGTAGCGGACGTCGGCCGCCAGGCCAGCCGATCCGCGCCATCCTGGGAGCGATCCTGGGAGCGCGGGCCTCCGGCCCGCATCTTCACAGGCGGAACTCCATTTCCAATCCTCCGGCTTCTCCACCAGCCCTGCCTTCACCGGATTGTTTCGGATGTATTCTCGAACGGCAGCCAAGTGCTTCTCGTCGCGAATAAACCGGTCGAAGTAATCCGGCATCCAGAATTCCCCCGATCTTCCAAGGATACGGTTTGCTTCCTTTGCCGTGAACGATTTCCACGAATGCACAACGTCACTCAAGCGGTTCCCTGGAAGCACCTCGATGAGTACATGGACGTGGTTGGGCATGATGACCCATTCTATGAGGCGGTACCGTTCGCCGTCGAATTGAAGAAGAGCGTCCTGTACTAGCGTTGCAATGCGCTCATCGCGGAGGTAACAGGCCCCGTGTCCAGCATCTTCGAACTCTGCGATGCGTCTGCGCAGCTCGACCATGCGAGAGTCGGTTGCCGGAAGCGATGATGTGCACTGCAACTCGTTCCGCCAGGATTCGACGACGTGGGCTGGAACGCTGTCGTACAGACGAAAGGTGATGTACTGCACCAGACCTGGCTGGTCCAGGTGCGGCAGATAGCCGCGGGAATGCCATTGTTTGTGCGGGCGGGACGGCCGCGGTCGCAAGATTGTTTGCGGGCGAGACGCCCGCGCTCCCGGGATAGTTTGCGGGCGGGACGCCCGCGCTCCCAGGAAGGTGGCCTCGGGGTTGACCGGTGGCCAGTCCGTCCACCGCGGCACCAGTTCCAGGTAGCACTTGTTCAGGAGCACCGCCACGGGGTTCAGGTCGCCGGCGTAGGCTTCCATACCCAGCCGCGCCGCCTCTAAGGGAATGGAGCCTCCTCCGGCGAAGGGATCCAGCAGCGGCGGAAGCTTCCCGTCGCAGTGCTTGAGCATCTCAGCCCGCGCCTCGGCGTACACCTCGGGGTGCTCGTGAAGGCGGGGATGCATCATCTTGCGGATGATGCCGAACAGCCGCTCCCGTTCCCGCTCCTGTGCCTCCTCGGTCGGGAAGCGCTCGGGGTGGCTGGACGGGTCGTCCACCACTGAGGCGAAGAGAAAGGCTCGACACGCAGGGAGCGCCTTGCGCCCCCACCAAACGTGGATGCCTTTGGGATGCGCCCCGATGCCCGGCATCATGTCGTATGCCGAGGCGTCGTTGATCTCGGGCAGCGGCAGTGCGACTTCGATGAGTTTTTTGCGGTGCTTCATACGACTTCCTCCGCGTGCGAAAGTAACGATGACAATTCGTAGTCGACGCTTGTGACGCCGAAGTCCGGCTCCCGCTTGAAGGGACGGCGGATATAGTAGAGCCGGTGCGTGCCGTCCTCTTCGAAGGTCACGATCGCCAGGATGTAGTCCTCGGGCTTGTTCAAGGAGGTCAGGATCTCATTGCGGGTGACGGTGATGGTGTCCGCGCCTGCCACGCGGCCCTTCACTTCGATGAACCGGAGCCGACCGGTGGCTGGATCGCGGCTTTCGATGTCGTAGCCGAGGTGGTCGAACTCTCGGTCCACGGGCTGATAGCCTAAGCGGCGCTCGGTCTCCATGACGATGGCGCGGGCGCGGGCAGCGATGGCTTGGGTATCCGTGGCAGTCGTCGCTGTCGGTAGCGCCTTGCCCTGCATTTTGGCCAGCAGTCCTGCCGGGATCACGACGAAGCCGGTCATCACCACGGGCGGGAGGGGCGAGATCTGCGCTTCCCGGTCGAGCTCTTGCATCCGCTTCTCGAGCCGGGCAGCGAGTTCGTCGGCTCGGCGCCGCGCTTCCTGCGAGTTGAGACGTGCGTTGGGCTTGCCTGCTTGCTCCTGGAGTCGGAGGTCTTCGGCTCGGTGGTCCCAGTAGGCGATCTCCTTGGTTAGGCGGTCTTTGACGGCGGCGCGGGTTTTCTCGACTAACTCCAGCCGTCGGCATTGGACTTCGTTAAGGTGTTCGGGTACCACCTCTGTTACCGCGTACGTCATTACTTTCTCCTCCAGGTCCTGCGTGACCCAAGTGCATTCAGGTCGGGCGAGGATTTCGTCTGGCTTGGGTTCGTCGTCCTGCAACGGACGGTAGTCCAGGTACGGGGCGTAGCCGGCGTTGCGGGCTTGGCCCTGGGCGTCCAGCTCCACGTAGAGCATGCGGCGGGAGATGACACGTTGATTGCCGCTCGGTGTCCGAGTCGCATCCTGAATCGAGTGTTCGAGAGCGAAAATCGTGCGTGGGCTTGTGCCGGGGTCAGTTTCGTCCACGAGGATGGTGCCGTGCCTGAGTATCTCACTATTTTGTTCGAGGATAAGATCAATGACAGCCTCGAGGAGAGGATGCCCAGGGCAAACGAACGCAGCAAGCGGTTTGCCCGGGAGGGTGACCAGATCTTTTTCGAAGGTAATGCGCTCGTAGCGGCGCAGGACGGGCTCGCGGGTTCCGATGAGCCGATCCCGCTGGCGGATGGCAGCGGGCACCTTCGTGACTTCGTAGCGACGGGACTCGCGCTCGTGGATCCAGCCGTCCAGGCGCCGGAATGCTTCCAGGAAGAACGATTCGATGTAGTGGGGTTGGAGCCGTCTGGCTGCGGCACGTTCCAGGTCCTCGCGGATGCGCTGCAGCCGCTCGGCGTTGATAATTTCCCGAGCCAGAGCCCGCTCCTCCACCAGGTTCTGGAGGTGAGAGATATTCAAGGCCTGGTCGATAGCCTGGTTCAGCTTCGCCTTGACCTCGGGACGCTCGCCATAGCGGATTGCCTCAATGAGCAGGTCGCGGAGAGGTCTGCCCTCGAACTGCAGCTTGCCCAGCACATCGAAGACCTTGCCGCCGAGGGCAGTACGAGCCTCTTCGAGCTTCTTGAGCAGGGTGTGGTAAACGTCGCCTTCGCGGGTCTCAATAGCTACCAGGTTCCATAGGTGACAAGGTTCTGTCTGGCCGATGCGGTGGATGCGACCGAAGCGCTGCTCGATACGGTTGGGGTTCCAGGGCAGGTCATAGTTGATCATGAGGTGGGCGCGCTGGAGGTTGATACCTTCACCGGCAGCGTCCGTGGCTACAAGGACGCGCACATCGGGGTCGTGCAGGAACGCCTCTTGGGCTTTGCGCCGCTCCTCTCGACCCATGCCGCCGTGAATCCACACCACCGCCTGCGGGCGCCCCAGCAGCGTGGAGATCCGGTCCACCAGATAGTGCAGGGTGTCTCGGTGCTCGGTGAAAATGACGAGCTTCTGGCGTTGCGTGGATATCGATCTAAGGTGCGCGTCTTGAGAGGTAACTGTTACTTGGGTAACGTTGCGTGAAAGGGCATTGGGGGAAAAGAGTTCGCTGAGGAGCTTCGCCAGCTCGCACCATTTTCGGTCCTCGCCCCTAGTGCGGACTTCCAGTGCGAGTGCTTCCAGCCGTTTGAGGGTAACGATCTCCGCTCGTAGCTCTGCAATGGTGCGGGCTGCAGTGGCTTGGTCGAGGACCTCTTCTTCCTTCTGGGCAACCTCAACTTCGGGCGCCTCCTCCAGCTCTTCCAATTCCTCGGGCTCCACCGCGGGGCTGAGGGCAGCGGGCACGGCCACCGTTCCGCCCCGCTGTAGCAGTTCCACCTCCCGCAAGCGGCTTTCGAGCCGTTCGCGCCGCCGGTGCAACGATTGGTAGATGGCCTCTGGGCTTGAAGCCAGGCGGCGTTGCAGAATTGTGAGTGCGAACCCGACGGTGCCTTTGCGCTTGTCGTCGTCAAGGGCGTCGGCACGGTTGAACTCCTCCTGCACGTACTCTGTCACTTCCTTGTACAGGCGCGCTTCCAGATCCGACAGGCGGTAGGATACGGTGTGAGCGAACCGCTCGGGAAAGAGCGGCCGGCCATCGAAGCGCACCAGATGCTCTTTCACCATCCGGCGCATGAGGTCTGAGACGTCCACTTGGTGGACGCCGTCGCGGAAGCGGCCCTCGAAGCGGTCACCATCCAAGAGCGCAAGAAAGAGCTGGAAGTCCTCCTCCTTGCCGTTGTGCGGCGTGGCCGTCAGGAGCAGGAAATGCCGGGTGAGGCTGGAAAGGAGCTGGCCCAGCTTGTAGCGCTTGGTGTACTTGATCTCACCCCCGAAGAAGGTGGCAGACATCTTGTGGGCCTCGTCCACGATCACCAGGTCCCACCGACATTCGAGAGCGGCCAATTTCGCTTGGACGGACTCGTCGCGAGCGGCCTTGTCGAGTCGCACGATCGCGAGGTTGTTCTCTAAGAACCAGTTACCGGTCCGTGCTGCCCCTAACTTGTCGTTGGTCAGGATCTCGAAGGGGAGCTGGAAGCGCTGATACAGCTCGTCCTGCCACTGCTCGACCAAGTTGCCGGGGCAGACGATGAGGCAACGCTGCACATCCCCGCGTACGAGAAGCTCCTTGATGAGGAGGCCCGCCATGATTGTCTTGCCCGCTCCGGGGTCGTCGGCCAATAAGAATCTGAGCGGCTGGCGTGGCAGCATCGTCTCGTAAACGGCTGTCATCTGATGCGGCAGCGGCTCGAGCAAGGAAGAATGCACCGCAAGCAGGGGATCGAAAAGGTACGCCAGCCGGATCCGCTGCGCCTCAGAGACAAGCCGGAATAGCCCACCAATGCCATCGAATTCCCACCGGCGCCCTCCCTGGACGATCTCTATTCGTGGTTCCTCGCTGCGGTAGAGGAGCACCTGCCCGATACAGCCATCGAGGTCTTTATAGTGTAGCTCGAGTACTTCGGAACCATACCAACGAACAGAAATTACGGTCACTGGTTGGCCTGACCCGGGTAATTTAACGAATGCACCGGACTTGAGATCTTCTAAGTGTGCCATCGTTAGTTCAAACCGAGTGGTGCAACCTCATTGTGAAGCTTAGCCACCATTCCATCATCACGGCGGATGGGGGCGTCAATATTCATCGAGACTTCTACAAAGCACAAGCCTTCTCTTCTAACCCTCCCTCCGCCGCCTCAGTGGATCTGAAGCAATGCTGGAGTTATCGTTGGCGAACGTTAGCGCTGTCCAATGACTGTACCGAGAAGGCGCCCATCTCGGCGTGCGACGATGACGATTGCGCCCGAAGGTAGCTGGTTAAGTGCGAGGGAACATTCGTGGACACCAGCGCTGAGCCAACCATCCCAGAGTCGTCCGAGCTGCCGACCATCGAGCGTGAAGGCGTCGAGCTGGACGCGCCCATCGCGGTCGAGCACAACGCGTGCAGTCACACGCTCACCGAACGGTACCGGGTAAAGTTCGAGCGCACGGGGAGAGACGTCCTGGACAGTACCGGCATCAACGCTGCTGGTGCGCCCAAGCCACCGCGCAAATCCCCGTGATGAGCGGCCGCCGGCACGGTCGAACGTTCCGCCGACACAGAGCGCCTGGCCAGCAACGGTGAGTGCACGGACAGCAGCGGCGGTACCCTCCACTCCACTGCCTAAGCGTGCCCACTGCAACGTCGAAGGGCTCCAGCGTGCGATACGATTTGCGGTGGTGTCACCGGCGCGGGTGAATTCCCCACCGACAACGATGTCCTCACCAAACATTCTGAGCGTCAAGATGCTTCCGTTTGTGCCACCGGGGATTGGTTCCCATGTGCCGGTTTCGATGTTCCACCGAGCGATGTTGTTACACGGAGCCGAGCCTGCGCGGTCGAACTGTCCGCCGACGTAGAGCCACCCGCCGGAAACGAGCAGGGCGTACACGATCCCTTGTTGTGCAGCGAGACCGACACCATCACCTATCGGTTCCCATGCCGAGCCGTTCCATCGGGCGATCGAGCGTGCTGCCGTACCACCGATTGTGGTAAAGTTTCCACCTGCAACGATGGAACCATCTGGCAATATCGCGATAGCATTGATGGCACCGGTAGGAATTCCACCACCGAGACCGCGCCAGCGCTCGCCGTCGTAGGCAGCAATTCCCATCACGGAATCGCCGTTGAGTGTGCGGAACGAACCTCCGCAGTAGAGGAGGTTGCGATCGGCGTCGTACGCAAGACTTGAGATGCTCCGTGAGTTGAGCCCTCCGCCGACAGTCGCGATGGTCACGCTCGATTTCGTTGCACTATCGTATCGGATAATGCCTGGCGTGGCTTGGTTATTGACGCTGAAAATCGAGGCAATCAAGATGCTGCCATCGCGATACGGTACGATCCGATTGAAAAAGCGCTGCTGCTGATGGAAGGGGATACCGTCGATTGGGAACCACCGAGATCCGGTAAATCGTGCAATGCGCGGGGAGTTGACCGCACCTGCTCTCGAAAAAGTACCCAGTGCGATGACATCCTTACCATCGGTGAGAAGATCGAAGACATCGCCGTCGAGGCCGTTTCCGCGACTTCCACCGACGGTCAGCCAGGTCCATCCGTTCCAAACGGCGATGCCACGGACAATGAACTCGTCTGCAAGTGGGAGGTCGAAGCTGCCGCCCATGAGGATGTTCCCCCCAAACCGAGCGAACGCCATCGCGGTGCCATTGATTTGATCGCCGCCCATCGGGTGCCAGGTGGTCCCATCCCACCAACTGAGCATCAAGATGGATGCCTTGCCGATTGTTTCGAATCCTCCGCTGATGTAGAGGCGGTTCCCATCAACTAAGATCGCAGTGATTGGTGCGTCGGGTGGGCCAAGTTCTTGCCAGGTACTCCCGTTCCATCGGGCAAGGTAGCGTACTTGTTGCGTTCCGCTTTTCCCGAAGTCACCTCCAGCGACGATCGAACCATCCCAGAGTTTATCGAGTGCGAGCACTTGAGCTCGTCCAGTTGGCACTTCGGGTTCGAGTCCATCGCCGAGTGGGCTCCACTGAGTCCCATCCCAGCGAGCGATGGAGGTTGCTCGGATCGAACCTGCCTGGCGGAATGAACCACCGACGTAAAGGTTATTGCCATCGGCAAAGAGAACCGAAATGTTCCCATCGCTGATCCCACCACCGACTGCGTGCCACGAGGTTCCATCCCAGCGAGCGATGCGACTGGTGCCTGCAACGCCGTCAATCGAGGAGAACGCTCCTCCGACGTAGAGATCGCTGCCAATCCACGCCAGTGCAGTGATCGAACCATCAATCGAGCGTGCAAGTGGACGGACACGTGTCCAATCGTAGAGAGCGAGGTTCGTGGCGGCGATTCCACCGATGCTCGAGAACTGTCCAGCGATGACCAGTTCACCGCGCGGACCAAATGAGAGCGCAGCGACCGTACCTGTTCCGCCAGATGGACTTATTGCGCCATTCGGAACCAGTGGCATCCAGAGTTGGCCATTCCAAAGAGCGAGTGAGTATGCATCGAGTCCTAAAAAGTAGCGGAAATAGCCACCCACGACGATCGTATCGCCCTTGACTGCAATTGCCTGGATGATGACCTGCTCCGTCGAGGCAGGTCCGAACTGTGGATCCCAGTACTGATCGTCTGGGTCAGCAGCGAGTGTGCGTGGCACCCCGGATTGCAGTGCTTCCCACGCTGCCGGCGATACTCGGCGAATCGCGTCGAGCGCCGCCTGCGTTCGAGCGTGTTGCTCCTGGGTGCGCCCTTGGCAAGGGAACAGGATGATACCTCCAATGAAACACAAAAGAAGCGATCGCATCAGAGAAACTAATGGAAATGGTTGAACACGCGCCAAAATTAGGAGTAGCTTTGGTGCATACGATGGTGTGGCGTTGGTGCAGCGATAATTTTGTGCCAATGCTCCGCCGTGTTCTGACGATACTTGTGCTTTCGATCTTCCTGCTCTACTCCCAGAGTTTGCTGGTGATGTGGAGCCTCTACTTTCTCGAACGGCACGATATCGTGCTCTACTTTTACCCTGAAGAGTTGGGGTTATCGAACCCATTTGCCGGTGCTCGGTACGTCCACGAACTAATCGACGCTCAAAAAGGCAAGGGGGAGGGTGCGCTCGTGCTCCTTCACATTGTCGATCGCGCGGTGTACTATCTTCCCACAGTCATCCATTCAGAGCTTGTACGGAGCGCACCATCTCTTGCTGCAGTGATAGACCGCTCTCGACATCCATCCGAAGGATTCCCCACCATTCCGTTTGTCCCACCGCGCTGCGCAGCAGTACGTTGCTTCGTGTAATCGCATCACACCTTGAATGTACGGTTTGTGGAAGCTGACACTACAGCACTGCCGAAATCAACGTGCAGTGACTGCCGTGTTTGTGCGATAGGATACTCTCAACGATCTTCATAGATTCCGCCGAAATCAACGTGCAGTGACTGCCGTGTTTGAGCACAAGTCACGTTCGAGTGTGGGCGCCGAAGGTCGTTGCAGCGTGTCTGCATACCCTGCGGCTGCTCTTGTTTGGTAAGGGTATGTATCCCTTGACGACTCGAGTTCTCTCTTGTCTATTTATGTTTCACAATGTCATGTGTATGTGCGATGAACATCATCATTGCAATTGTCTGCTGCGTATGCGTACTTGCTGCGCAGCAGCGTGTGCCCAAGAAAACAATCCCCGAGCGTGATACGCTCCAATACAATGCCTCAGCGGTGACCGTCGTCGCGATGCGCCAACCGGAGTATAATCTCGAAGTACCATTGGCAACGACAGTAGTCCCCCGCGAACAGTTTCAGCTAAACCGCAACTATGGCTTGGATGAGGCGCTCTCGTTAGTGCCGGGCGCTCTTGTGCAGTCACGGACGGGCAATCACGACGTCCGCGTGCTCATCCGTGGATTCGGCGCTCGCGGTGCAGGTGAGCGGTCGAATGCGGGCACTTCGCGTGGAGTGCGTTTTTCCATTGATGGATTTCCAGTAACCGAGCCGGATGGGCGTACGGCGTTCGACCTTGTTGACCTTGGTGCAACGCAGAGTATCGAGGTGCTTCTCTCGAATGCCTCGGCACTGTGGGGAAATGCTGCTGGTGGTGTCATCAGCTTGCAGACTCTGCCTCCGCTGGGATCACGTTATGCGGTCGCTGAACTTGGGAGCGGCTCGTTCGGGTTTTTGCGCTCCGCGATCCGACTTGCGTCGCCACTTGGTAGCGAGGGTGTCGTCTATGCGAATGTGACGAACACCTCGTTCGATGGCTGGCGGGAACACTCACGATCGTCGAACTTCCAGTTTACGGCGGGTGCGGTCGCACAGCTCGATGAACGTTCGCGCCTTGGAGTCTTTGCGATTGGTGCCTCGAATACGTTCCGAATCCCTGGACCACTGACGGAAGCAGAGTTTCGGACCAATCCACGGAAAGCCCAGGATGACTCGGCGATTTACAACCCAACCTACATCGCACGGGATGAACGACGTTCCAATCGGCTCGGTCGGATTGGTGTCCGACTCGAGCAGGGACTCGGACCTGGTGAGGTGATGCTGCAACTGTTCGCGGAACCAAAGTTCCTCCAACGCTCCGAACGCAATACCTTTCGCGATTTCACGCGCTACCATATCGGCGGGAGTGCGATGTACGTGGTTGCAACCGACATTGATACCAATGTTCGTAATCGCTTCTTGGCGGGATTCGATGAGCAGTATCAGGACGGTGCTATTTTGTTCTATGCGCTCGACTTGGCAACCAGTGGTCGGGGTCCGCTCCGAACCAACAAGCGTGAAGGTGCCGAAAACACTGGTGTCTTCGTCCAGGATGAATTGATGTGGGGGGCGTGGAGCATCGTGCTTGGAATTCGCCAAGATTGGCTGTCGTACTACTACGGTGATTTTCTCAACCCACGCCTCAACGATCGGCGGACGTTCGCACAGCTTTCGCCGAAAGTCGGGCTTACCTACAGACTGACCGAGTTGGCAAGTCTCTACATCAACTACGGTCGGGGGGTGGAAATACCCGCAGGGAACGAGACCGATCCACCGAGTGTGTTTGGAGAAGATACCGTCCGTGCAATCAACCCGCTGTTGGAACCGATCAGATCGGAAACGTTCGAGATTGGCGCAAAGCAGATAGTGCCGTTTGAGGGCAGCTTCCTCCGAGCACTCAGCTACGATGCAGCGGTGTACGCTATCGTTACGTGGAACGATCTCATCCCATACCGTGGTGGGCGGTTTTACCTTTCAGCGGGACGTACCGAGCGGTTTGGCGGTGAGCTTGGATTCAGAGCCGATTTCGTTGGAGGAGTCTCACTGCTTGGTGCTCTTACTGTGATGCGCACAAGGCTCGCACACTATGTGATTGATTCACTCTACACCCAAGCGCGCTACAACCCTGCATTCGAAGGGAAGAAGGCTGACCTTTCGGGCAATGCAATGCCGGGGGTACCGGATTTGGTCGCTACGCTCCGTGTCCAGTACGTTCCTGCCTGGATCGATCGGTTGCGCCTTGAGTTGGAGATGCGCCATGTCGGGGGGTACTACGCAGACGATCGCAATGCCGCATCAGTACCGGCATACACGGTCTTCGACGTTGGCCTGCGGTATGAGCAGCCTATCTGGTCAGGGACAACGCTCGTAGGAGAGATACGAGGCATGAACATCACCGATGAACGCTACGTTGCGAGCGTGTGGATCAACCCAGACGTCTCGAGTGCCGGTGCTGCGTACATCGAACCTGGATTGCCGCGAATGTTTGCTGCTCGACTTACTGTGCGGCAGACATGGTAATGGACTGGCAGCTGTGACCGTGTCGTAAGAGGGGCGCATCGGGGAGTGTGTCTCTCCTCGATGCGCCCTGATTGTTTTTAGGTGATGGAAAATTTGTTTGTGAAGTATGACTCCGATGCTGTAATTAGCATCTGCGTGTGGAAAGCAGGATACCACACGTTCCACGACGAACGCAACGCCAACCTTCATTCTACAGAGAGACGGCAGCAATGTCGCCCGATGCAAGCCGACAGCGGCTGGGAATGGTGCGTCCGGAACGCATCATTGATGTGTGCCGCCAGGTTCACGCCTGCTTTGCCGACGGGAGTGATACGAACGTTCCGCTCTGGCACACTGTTGCGTTGATGACGTTGCACCGCTTCGATCGGTTGCCGCCGCACCGGCAGTCGCTGTCAGTCATTGCGAGTAACATTGCCAGTGCGCTTGTTCAGGTGAGCGCAAGCGATCCACGACTGGAGGGCAGTACTCGGAGTCTGCGCTTCGGTGAGACAGCGAGCGGTGGTAGCTATGACCCACACCAGATTCGACACGCAGTGCAGCTTGTCACTAGCCTTCGTCGGTTCGAACCACGAGCGTATGCATTCGGGGTGACATAGTATGTTTTAGAAATGGAATGTGCAAAGCGGGTACTTCAGCAGGGTTTGGCACTATTGGCATACAGACTGCTTCAGCCACCACCATGGACTTCGTTCCTCGAAGCGGGCGGGATCCAAAGCTCGCTATTGTGGAGTGTGACGGCACTTCTCGAGACGTTCTCACCACCTAGTCCATCGTCGGTACGCTTTACAGTAGCCGACTGCGACAGTCGGCAGGAATCAATCGTTCGTATGCTGGCCGCGATCTGGGACAGCACGATACCAATCGCGCTTGTCGGACCGTACACCGTCTGTGCGAAGTCCTCGCTACGCTTTGATCGGATCTTAGCGATTGCGGAAACCGCCACAGAAGGGTCATTGCACACATATACGTCGCTCCTGCATGAAGGAGGAAAAGCATTGGTTGCAATACCCACAGCGCATCTGGAGCGATGGTGGTTTGACCAACTCGAATCCGCAGTTGCAGAGGATCGAATCGAAGCCATTGTGGATTGGACACCGGCTGGGACAAGTGCTGATGGTTGGACGTTTATCGTCCTCCGGACTGTCGCACCCGTGCACTTGCGACGCCGGTATCTTGTAGGGCGTGTGGTTGGAGCGTTCAGTAACGAACACATCGAGGAACTTGTCGATGCATTGATGCGCGGAACAACCGAAGCGGGATGGTTACAGTGGAAACAGTCGCTCCAGCTCCACTTGCCCGGTGCGATGATGCCAAACGCACTGTCACTAACTCAGATACTCGAGCGTTACGCTGAGCGGGGCTTGGATGTCGGTGCGCTTGCGATAGGGAACAACGGTTCGCTCCGTCTCGACGAACGCATCACCTCCCCAGAAATGCTCCGCACTGCCGTTCGCTCTGTACAGAGCGTTCACTCGCAAGAGATGCGCTTTTCTTACACGCTTCACTTGTGGTGGATGCGCATACGTCCACTCCTGCAGTTACATGGGCGAGTAGTCTGGCCAACGGTAGAACAGTCGCTCGTTGAGCATCTTTCAGGTGTTCCAAGTGTGACGCTTCCATACGCACGAGCACTTGGTGTGCGTTGGTGGCATTCGATAGAGCCGGATGTTGCAGGGGAAGAGCGTTATGGGGCGCGCGCGGTTGTTGAAAGCATCATCGGCGGGATCGAGCGGAAAGTACGGACTATGGGGGTTAAGCTCTGGATGCACCTCGATAGTCGAGAGCAGTCCGTGCTGGCAACGTGTGTGCCGTCACTCTATAAGCGTGCGATGGCTGATCTTCGGCGGCAACACTATACGCAACAAGCAGAGGCGGAAGAGATCACAAGGCGTATAGCCGAGCTCAAGGAGCATGTAGCGACGCTCCAGGCACAGATTGCAGAGCTCCATGCGCGTGCAAAAGCGCATGACGTCCCCCATGATACTACGGAGTTAGTGGATAGCACGTTGCCCCTGCAGAACGAGTTGAGCCTCATCCTGAAAGCGATGGTTGCACCGCAAAGCGAGTTGAAGATGCTCGAGCAGAACCGCATGCTTCTGCAGCAATCGAACCAAGAGAACTGGTTCTCGCCGGTCGTTGCACGCTGTACAGCGCAATTAGTGCCAGCATTGCAGTCACTGCGTCGCTTGCTCGATGAACGCTCAGCATGGGCTCTGTTGGAGGAACTCTGGGCAGAAGAACTCCGTGGAATAGCTGACCAAACGTGGGATGCGATCGTCGGGGCATTCGTGAGTGATTTGGAACGTGCATGGGTCGCACAAACTGAGTCACGAGCGTCCGTGTTGGAGCAACCGGCACCTGCTTTAGCGCAGTTGAGATAAACCGATCTCACGCAGTGAATGAACATGCAACTTTTTGTAGTTCACCAACGTCACCACTTCCATGGGTGTGCAATGAGAAGTAACGGTGCTTCAACCATCAGGCCAAAAGCGAACAATCAAGGCGAGAGTTCAACGTAGTGCGGTAGCTTTGCCTGGTTTATGCTCAGAGCTGCGCAATGTCTGCAGTACTCTCGATCGATCTTGCAAGCAGGAGCTACCGTGGTGTTGGGATATGCATACTTCGCTACAATGGTAACTGCATTGAGGCTGAGGTTTTCCGCCAGCATTGGAAGTACGCTGGCAGCAAGCCAGAATGCACGCGACTGGCAGATTACGTTGCAGAGCTTGCGACAACCCATCGCGTTCGTGTGATAATGATTGACGGACCTCAAGCATGGAAAGATCCTGCCAACGAAAGTGATCATTGGCGCATCTGCGAACAGCAGGTACGAACCCAAGGGAAAACAGGGTTACCTGGCCATACGAAACCTTCCACGTTTGTATTCTTCGCTGCGTTTTCGATTGCTCTGTTCGATCGGCTAACTGAGCACGGATGGGAGAGATTGAAGGATGATTCAATGCTCGAAACTTCGAGGTGTTGTGCGGTGGAAACCTATCCTACTGCAGTATGGAGGGCATTAGGGATGCGACCGTTACCATCTAAATCAAAAACGGACACTCATATCGAAGGGCTGAAACTTGCAGAATTAGCGAGCAAGGTATCCATTGCTGTTCGTGGTGATGTTCTTGTCACTCACGATGAATTACAAGCCATCGTTGGTGGGCTTGCTGGAATTGCAGCGGAAGGGCATCCCGAACTCGACGTGAGGCTCTTCGGCGTCCCACCGTTTAAGCGTCAAGGACAGTGGTTTGAAGGTTACATTGCTCTTCCGAGCTATAGGATGGCATTATCGTAAAAAACATGCGTCCAGTAAGTGTGATGAATCTACTGGACGCATCGAAGACTTTAACGTAAACCAATCCCTCTCGAGCGGCTCTTTCGATTGACAGCGATTCAGTCTTTTCTGCTCTGATGCTTAAGAGCTCTCAACGCAAGGAGCCCACGTTGGAAGCATTGAAGGCGCAGCAGTGTTCTGTTCTACCGCACCACCTGCAGCAATCTCCGTTCGATCCACTTCGTACCTTTTACTTCGACGAAATATGTTCCGCTCGAAAGATGGTGGATTTCAAGCTGAGCCACTGACCCATTCGAATGCAATGGTGAGTCGAGTGTACGACCGAACATGTCGCAGATGGTGACGTTTTCGATGATCTGCCCTTCCCGTGCGCGTATGGTGACATGATCAGTTGCAGGATTTGGTGCAAGAGTAATCTGCGTTCGTTCCAGTGGAGAAACACTAAGGACGGAGGCGTTGCAATTAACGAAAGGCGATTCAATTGGTTCGAGGTTACACCAACAGATTAGGGTACCATTGTTGAAGTATTGCAAGAGCCAAATGGCGGTGCCTACAGGTAGGTTAAGCAGAGTACTTAGATTGGGTTTAATTCTCCCACCTATAAGGGGTACTTGTTCAAATGGATGGGTGCTCGCAAATTGTCTATAAACAGGGTGCTGCCGGAAGCGATCCATTGCCTCTGTGCTGTTGATCCAGCCTTCTGCAAATGGATTGCTCCGAATGTAGAATGGGAAATCTTCAACGTCGTTCGTGTCTTCTACAGGTTCTGTATTTACTTGGTAAAAATCTTGGTCAATACCCCTAAGAGCGACTGATATGGTGACAGTATCAAGAGGGAAGACATAAATCCACTGTGAAGACATCCCTAACGTATCAGCGAACGGTTCATCAAATGTGCCTACTAAGCAGGGGTTGGATGACGTTTCTGCCGAGAATTTTGCGGCCTGTAATCCATCATGCACAGAGAAAGGATAGCCGCCTCCCCCTCCGCCTACATACTCACTAGAACAGCCGTGACCGCTTCCATCATGCGTGCAGAAGCATGTCACGGCGTAAGTACCTGTCGAATCTACGGCGCGATATATCCACACCGGTGTCAGCTCTGGTAGAGGTTCTTCGTTCGAGCGGAGTCGTCCTGCAAGCAAAAGTTCTGACTGCACCCGATGCTGATTATGCCATTCAATATAGGTTGGATTTGCAGTGAATATCCGCATAGCACTGTCGCTGTCGATGATATCAGTAGGCAGTGGAGATGCCTTGACAATAATCGGCAGACCAGTAGTGTCATCAAGTGGGAAGATGGTTGCGGTAAAGTTATTCGGTTCTGACTGGTAAACGTTGACGGTAGTGAGAGAATCTTGTTCGGTGAATGCGTATATCCAAAAGAGAGCATTTCCGCTCTGGAGTGGTGCTGTCGTTCCAATTACTGAGGGCATCTGTTGTCCTCCAAGACCTTGCGCTGCCGAAAGTCCCTGACGAGCTGTAAATGGGACTTGCGCAATGAGGCTCACCGTCGTCGTAACGATGCAAAGAGCACGTAACACGTTGTTCATAACTATCCTCACATTTTGTTGAACATCCAAGTGCAAAATTATTATCCATGCACGATGATCATCGCTTCAATGGCTGGCGTCGAGCGGCAGCGCTTACACGTGCGTCTGCTGGCTTTCCGTAGATACCACTTGCCGAACGCAACACGACGCGATAGTAGTATGCTTCGGCGATTTCAGCGCTGCCGTCGGTGTAGCGTGTGACCGACGCGGGTAATAACGGGCTAATCGGTGAAAATGTTTCGCCCGTGCTACTACGCTCGACGATCGCAACGGTCCCTTCCGGGACGTAACCGACGTAGTGCCACGAGATCGTAATGCCATCGGCAGTAACGATGAGTGTATCAATCTCTGGAACCGGTGGAGTACGGGTGTCGTAGCATTGCGCACTGATGCGCCGCGATGGTTTGGAGCGATTGCCTGCACTGTCGAATGCAACAATACTGTAGCTGTACAACACCCCTGCACGAACGCTGGAGTCTATGAATGTTCGTACCTCGGCTGGAATGCCCTGCGGGGTAAGCAAAAGGTCAACAGTGCGGTCTGCTTCCCGGCGGAGAACGTAGAATCCAGCAAGGTCGCGTTCTGCCATTGGTTGAGACCAGCGGAGGACAATCATCCCATCTCCTGGTACAACCTCTTCCAACTGTGGCCGCTGTGGCGGAACGATGTCGGGTAGAACGACACGAACGGGTGCGCTCCACCGACTCCGATTACCGTGCCGATCAACCGCACGAATGCGATACCAATAGATCGTTCGACCGCTTGCAATGGGGAGCGTTTCGATGAACGTTGTGTCGGTGACGATGTCGAGAGAAACAAGAGTTATCGTTGAATCAGGATGGAACAGGGAGCGTCCGACTTCATAGCCCCAGAGGTCACGAGTGGGGCTGCTGGACCAGCGCAGTCGTGCTTGACCAACTTCTCCTGACCCTTCGAGAAACTGTGGCAGAGTTGGAGCGACAACGTCAGGAGCGGGAACTGAGTGCGGAAGTGAAAGCTCACTTTCTTGGCCGTACCGATCAACTGCGGTGACAGCGTAAGATACCTCTCCCTCGAGGCCTTCAGGCCTATCAATCCAGAGCGTGTTCCCAACTATAGTTGTTGTCAAGCGTATCCGTGATGCCGTATCGCCAGTCCGCCAGCGATATACATGGTAGCCGATAGCACGGCGATCCTCAAACGGTGGATACCAGTGCAAAAGAACACTATCACCTTTGACTTGTGCGATGATGCCGTAGGGAGCTTGCAGCGGACGGCTATCGTATGGCCTCACATCGACACTCTCACTTTGATCCCCCTCGCGACCGAGCAGGTCCACTGCTCGAATAGCGTAGGTATAGAGCGAGTCGTTGAGCAGATGGCTATCAGCATAGAGGTACACGATGGGAAGAGATTCATCAAGGAATATGGTGGGAACAGGCTCGTTTGTTATTCGCTGGAGGGATGTTTCTCCGGGTCCACGGCGAACGATGTGGTAGCCCCATATACCCAACGCTTGAGTTCCTCGAATGTCCCACAAGAGATGTGCGCCACTGTCAACCGGCAGGACGCGAAACCCAGTCGGTTTCGGTGGAAGCGTGGCTCGCCCGGCCAGGACACGCTCGACTGTTGCAACATGCTTACCTGATGATTCGATGATGTAATCGTATCGCTTACCAGCCTGTGCCGTTGTGTCTTTGAAGTACGTTCCAAACCACCAAGCAAACACAGGAATCGAGGCATTCCGCGCAAGAATCAACGCACGTAATTCTTTTGCGAGGGCACGACGAACGCTATCAGGTGTCTGTGGGTTCTCGTACGCCTCAAACCATGTTAGGATCGTATCTGCAAAGCTGCCTGCAACGATGTGCTTGCAAAGGTGATGGAATTCGGCTTGAGTACCTCGCTGAGTTCCTCCGATGCGCTGGACGCGACTGGTTCCAGACTCTTTCCGTAGCACTGTGTATGACAAAGGAATCGTGTCATCGACGGGTGGTAGCCACACGAGTACGATACCACTGTCCACCCCAAATGCCCATGCCGACGTATGAAATTGGGCACGACTCGATGGTGCAAGAACAAGAGCGAGTGCGCAGATAATGAGCATCATCGCTCGAGCTCGCCGAGAGGTGGCAACTCACCCTGCGAAATGCTATTATTTGTTGTGCCGTCCTGTTCGAGGAAGGGAGGCAGCGGTAGAACGTGCGCACGGATGCCAAGGACGCGTGTGCCCGTCGGGAAGAGGAGCGTATGCTCTATTCGTTCTTCTTCACCAGGTGCTACAAATGATCGAAGGTGGTATTGATGGCGCTCGACGATGTATTGTCGAGAGCGGTCAGGGAGTTCGATGTAAGCACCGACACTAAGTTCGAAGGGAGTGCCAGAGAAGATTCCCGTACTCCCATGGTTCTGGAGACTGAGTTGAAGAGCTATTGGAGAGCTTCCTGAGGTGGTTTCACCAGCAATACCGGCATTTGCAGGAAGCGATGGGGCAATCCAGCGGAGGGCTGTAGAGAGTTGAGTAGTTCCTGCTGGTGCGTACTCGGTGTGAAATTCTGCGACAATTCTTGGCAGAGCTCGAAGGAATACGTCAGCTTCTGTCGGCCGTGCTAGAGAGCTTCCTTCCACCAATGCATTGACTACCCGGATGGTGATGGGGAGCGGGAATGGTCGTGTACCGACGACTTGTGGTTGGAGGAGCGAGGTATCAAGGTGAAAACTTGATCCGAGATAGTTCCCTAAGACGACGAGAGCTTCGCTCGAACGAATGAGTGCATTTGGATTGCCGGACCAGAGCCATCGCTGCTGTCCTGCTTCAATCTCAAGCCAAAGATCGCGTCCAAATTGAAGTGGAGCCAAAAGTGTTCGAGGAGAAAGTGGATACGCTATGATGAGCGTGTCAAGAGCTGTGGAAAGTATTCGTGGGAGCGTTTGGGTCAATGAGAGTCTCGCCTCTAACCATAAGTGATCCAACCGCGGTGCGGTGGAAAATTCGAGAGTGTCTAAACTTGGAAGACTCTGCCCATCGGTGGACTCGAGCATACCGTCGAGTACTATCCGATAGCGTGTTGCAGGGAGTAGCGTTTGCCAAGGATACGATGGAGTTGGTGTAATACAGTACCGGATGGTATCGCTCCCTTCAAGGGGAGGACTTGACGGCTCTTGCCCCAATGGGACTGAACAGACTGGAAGACCACTGGCATCGAGCTGCTGAAGTGTTGCTCGAAGTGTTGAGCATTTCCAACAACGGGTACTCCCGTCGCAACCACCATACGCCCAGAGGCGTGCACCTGTTCGAATCGTGATGCACGTCGTGATTGGAACGTTGCTCTCACCGTGAGCAGGGAGACTTGAGAGCACCAATCGTGGGGGTGGAATTTGGTTCCGATTCGATGTGGCAGCATTCTCCCCCCATGAATCGAGATTCTCACAGGTGAGGGTTTCCGCCTGCGCGCCGAGAGCACCTCCGCGTTTTGCTCCTACCTTCGTTCCATACCGTGCCCAGCCGTAATAGCCAACGTCAACAGATGCTCGTGTTGACGAAAGGAGTGGCAGTCGTACCTCGGTAGAGCCAACACGCAGTGGCACTGTCCCGATGCTTGCATCTACCTGAAACAGTCCCTGCAAGCGAAGATCAACACCAACTTGTTTGCAGTGACTACCATTACATGCATTCCAATGTCTATCAAGGCGGACAAAATCTCCACCAGAGTAGGAATGTCCACGTACATGGTCATACGCTTGCGTGTAGTGTCCATACGAATACCCTGAGTAATCGAAATTCATACTGAGGGTGCAGGCACCGCCTGAGCGTGTGGACAAATTGAAGCGGTTCGTGTTTCTTTCGTACCAAAACTTGTAGAGATAGCGACCACAGAATTCAGATCCTATGCTGAGCCCTATGTGATGTGGAAGTTGAACTGGGCCGACATATAAATGCATACCGACAACACCGGCACCTCTGAGCGAACCGAAGAGTTCTCCTTGGGTCGGGCATAGTCGTGCGTAAAGGCGATTGATAGTGAGAAATCCTTTCGCGGAAACGTTAACTCCGAAAATGTCAGTACCGACTGTTTCATCCAGGTCTGCGACTATCCATTCGCCCGAGTATGGCCCAAGAGTCAGGCACGACGAGCCACCACTGCCGAACGATGCACTCACGGAGGAGGAGAACACTTCCGTGTTCAGGAAGTTTACAGAAACGTTGCCGCCAAGAGAAACAGTACGGTTACGACTACTGTGGAGATACTGTGCCCAGAATGTTCCTGCAGCGAGACGAATTTGGGGAAGGACTGCAATCGAACCGTCGAGTGCAACCTGCGTTGAACTACCAAATGCAAGGGAGGTTGTTGCAGAGAGTCGGTAGAGTTGCAACGCTGGATCTGCGAAGATGAGTCCACCCTGCAGGAGCAAGTCTCTGCTGTTGTCAGGGGTGAGTGTAGGGTGTGAGGCTAACCCTCCAACGTCGGAGAACAACGTTCCTCGGTATCCATCGAGTCGAACATGCCAGCCAGCACCAAAGAGCCCTCCGACAAGGTGGAATGCCCCAGGAACTACCGGAACGCCACCAGGTACAGCCGCTCCTCCTCGGATGAACCAATATCGAAACGGTGAGGGACCTGTCGTGCTCCCCAGCGCAAAGTCCACCTTTGCCTGCATTCCCCCAATGCAGTCAAATTGCCCTGTAAGCTGACCAAGCATTCCACGAATTGGAACCCCTCCGAGCAATGTATCTCCCCACAGGATATTCCCTGCGAGCCGGAAAGCACCAGCAATCTGTGCGTTAACGAAAGCACCTTCACTCGTGACGAATTCATCATCCCAAATGCGAAGACGCCGGACGCGGATACCGTTCTCGCCTATAGGTAGTGCTGTTTCTGCACCGAGTTCGAATCCGCCACTGAAACCAATCCACCAGTGGCTGCCACTTCCGGCGCGGTGGCAATAGCCCAAACCAATTTCTTGCGCTTGGATTGTCAAATTCGCGACACTCAAGCCCGCCCACCGTGACAGTTCCATCCATCCATCGGCAGATTCAAGCTCAACTTCACCGGTGTTCCATATTCGCAGTCCATAAAAGTCAGCAGTACCAGTGGGATTATGAGCAGGTGCGCTCAATTGGAGGTGGCTAAACTCAACGTACCCACGACGGCTGCCCTGGGGTGGGTCAACAATTTCGATCGTTCCGTTGCGAAGGACTAATTCGGCAAGCGAACCAAAACGTAGTCTAAGACCAGAACTTATGTCAAGCGTTGCATTCCATCGCCAGCGAGTGCCTTCGTCAAACCCACTGAGCCGGACCCGAATACTATCGAGCGCCGTCCAATTGGAAGGTCGCTGTAAAGACGTGGGCATGATCAGCATGCCACGCGCAGATACATGCTGCAGAATTCCTTGACACACCCGAACAGTGGCAGAGTCGAGTCGTATCCGAAAGCCTCCAACCTCTACCGTCATGTTTGAGAACGATTGAGCGACGAACGTCAACGCATGCTTTCTCCCACTCCCTTGGTCGAATATCGCACGCGTCATCATCCGAAGAGTATCGTCGCCAATGACGACGTTCATATGCATGGAGGGTACAAACACCCCACGCCACTGTGGATCGGACCATGCTGGATTCGAACAAACTTCCCGTGGCGGGAATGAAGAGTAGTTGACCTGGCTTGAGAAATCAAGCACGACTGTGTCTGCATCGAATGTCAGCGCACTAGAGCCGAGAACCCGTACATTACGCAACGAGTTGGTTAGGAAATCTAATAGATCGTGCTTGCCGCGATCAAGGCGAATCCGGAAGGTACCGCGAACAGGTTGACCCCCTGCAACCAAGCACGGCAGCTCGACCTGCCCGATACCGAACAAGTATGCGGTCACAACAGGGGGCTTGTTGCTGGTATCAACAGAGAGTGCAGTGTTGAGCGAATCGAATCGGAGTCCGATACATTGCCCAATGAGGAGGCCATCCCCGCTGCACTGCCAGGGAACAGGCAACCGTAGATTCGGCAAGGTGAAACCATTGGTCTCAAATGGCACTTGGAATTCGACGCTATCGCTTGTTAGGCAGCTCCAGTCCCAGTCACTCCACCGTGTTCGCCACACACCGTCGAGAATGACAGTCACTGGGCTAACATCGAGTTGCCGCAGGTGCAAGCTCAACAGCCCAAATTGCTTCATAGCGCCAATCGGAACGTGGAATCTCCCAATCGCTAAGCGAGCCACACCATGTCCATCAGGACGAGAGACAGTAATGCCGCTTAGCATTACCTCGACAGAATCGTCAAGGAGAGGGATGTAGAGCGAACCGCTACCGCTGATGGTGCAACTGCTTGTTGAACATGCGATTGTACTTCGGAGTACAATCGAGAAACCCCCGGGCAACGCGATCTTGGAGATGAGTGCAGTAGAGTCTGCAGATCCAGCTTGCGCTCCATGAGTGGTTATCGTTGTATCACTGCGTGCCGGTATAGTACCCGATTGTCCTGAATCACTCGGAATGAGACTCGAGCGAGTGTCAGCGAAACGGAAACGGAAAATTTCACTTCGACCATTGTTTCGTGTTGCAGGGCGTCCATCGGGACCGAGGGCTTCAACTTGCCAAACGTATCCATCCGCTTGAGGAAACGCGCTAAAGGGAATATCTGTCGGAAGGTACTGGTAGATCGGTGAAAGCAAGCCGCGTAGGCTGAGCACGGGTGGGTTCGATCGCAGGGCATCTTGTGGCGCTTGACCAGGGAACAGCGGCACGACGTAGAGCGAATACGTTACAGGCACCAGCGAGCCTGTTACAGGCGCCCAGATGAACAACGGCAGCGATCCAGGGCTCAGCGTGCTATCATTACGGGGGTGAATGAGCATCGGCGGGTCTGGCAGCAGTACTGTCGTACGCGGGCAGTACGCACCTGTAGTACCGATCAATCGCCCTGTAGCATCGAGAAGACGTGCACAAAATTCATACTCACCTTCAGGGAGTTGTCCAGTGGCTTGAGCTTGTTGGCGGAGTGATTCATCCTCAAACTTTAGTGCTCCTTCGTTAATGATTTGTGGACCAGAAAGCACAAGCGATCCATTCGGAGGTATGGAGAGTCGCGGCTGCAAGGGGTGGAAATCCTTGCTCCGTACAACGATTTGTGCCCCCGGCAGCCGACGAATCTCGAACGAAATGATGGCGCCGTCGTAGTGCGTCGCTGTTGGATTTTGGAGGATGATTTGGACAATGCTTGGATCGGAAGCCCACACTGGCAACGCTCCCGGCGCTGGGGACCGAATGATAACCTGCATCTGTACAGGCTGTGCGCCTGCGCCAAGAGTAAGTGCGACGATCGTCAGCACAAGGAGGAAGGCATGCTTCATCACATGAGCTGCACATGTATGTTGAACGAATCCGCCATGCGGCGAATGCTTACCTTACGTGGAGTTACAATGTTCCCATACGAAATTAGCGTTGACGGGTATAGCTCCAAGCGTCGGGAATGATACGCCACAGATCGGCGAGTCGTAAATGGTAGACTCCCAGACGCTTCAGCGCAACCCAATCTCCTATACCAAGCACCGTGTAGTATGCGATGATCCCTCCGGGAAAGATCCACCACACGCCGATAACACCACTGGTGACAAAACACGTCATCGCAGCGATTGCAGCAAGTGCGGTGATACGTGCATGGAGTGCAACTGCCCCTCGGGCGACGAGCACAATGCCTGCCATAGTAAGTGGCATCAACAGACTTGCGATGCTCATCGTCTGAAGCGTAGCAATAGCAGCATCGTAACGGCTGCCCAGGATGAACCCAATGAGGTGACCAGCACTCCACACGATGACGACGGCCACAGTAAACGCAACCAGAAGCGCCGACATTGCCTTCGTTGTGACGTCCGATAGGGCGGTTCGATTCCCGGAGGCGTGGTATTGAACAGCAGCCGGATACACAATGCTTGTCGCAGCATCAAGCCCAAGTTCGAACAATCGAAAGAGAGTTTTCGCAGCCTGATAGACACCGACTGTGGCAGTGCCGAAGAACGTTTGAGCTATGACGACATCGAGCTGACGGACACTGGTATGGATGACACTTGTGCTCATTTGGCGTATACCAAATTGGACAAGGGGACCCACCATTCCCGTGCGAATACGCATAAGCTTGAGCGCGCTCCGTGCCAAATACACGCCAACAAGTGAGCTCGTCGCCATCCCGGCGATGGCAATCGTCGCCAGTGATTCGAAGGAACGGAGCCACCCCGCAACGACTCCATGTAAAGTGGCAAGTGTCATGGAGCCAAGCCATGCAGCGTTCATCAAAAAGAGTTGCCGTGTTTGGATGTCGCGCATCATCACCCGAAGGCAGAAGGTGCGAGGAATCGTCACAGCGCAGAACACAAGCTCCAGCCAAGCAACATCACTGAACCGAGGCTCCTCGAAAAGATGACCGAGGAATGGCTCGGATGCGATGACCATTACGACTAAACCGGCGACAACCACAGCATAGGTAACCGCAGCTGTACCATCGAGCCACGGACGCTTAGCTCGATCTGCTCCAAATTGGATAAGACCTTGCAGAACCATGCCGTCCGCTACGACGAAAATCCACGTTTGGATACTGACAAAGAGTGCATATAGGCCATACTCTACTGGCGGCATTGCTCGAATCTGGACAAGAGCAATGCCGCCGTAGAGCACAAATAGTAGCTTATCGGCAGCAATCCATGAGAGTTTCGGCAGATGGTCCTGGATGCGTGGCATGGAATGTTCGGCAACGGAACAGTGCGCAAAGTTATCAGCGCACGCTGGGAGTGCCCTCGATGAGTTGATCTCGGTGGTGGGAGTCCTTATCGGCTCCTTTGTGCATACGATGTGCCGTCATGTTTGCTACGATTGACCTTTGAAGGAGGAGCTGGTGAGCAAATTCATCACGTCGGGTACGGTGCTATGGTCTCTTGACGTTCAGTCCTCAGACGGGCGGCCATACCCTTTGTAGCGATCGATCCGGGCACTGTAGAGCACAATGTTGAGCTGTTCATCGCGGAGCGTTCCGCCTGATGGCGAATAGTAGAACGTCCCGACTCGTTCGGTCGGTGTACGCGCCAACCGCCCTCGTTCATCAACGTAGAAATGCACCGTGTAGTAGCCGAGTTCAAACGGTGCTGTTTCGAGCTGTCGCTGAAGGTTGTCGAGCGAGTAAACGTACACGTCCGGCTGTGTCATGGCTGAGCAAGTGGTTGTTGGAGCGCACTTGTGACTGCCGACAGTACTTCCAGCAAAGGCAATCGCTTCCATTCACTCCCGTGAGCAGCGGAAAGCCACCGCAGTGCAAGGGTGCGGTACGGCGCAAGCAGCACCGGATGTTGCTGGGCTATTATGCGGAGACTTTCCCGGAGCAAGCGCCGAATGCGATTGCGTCCCACTGCCTTCGGACAAACTGCGCGTGAAACTACAACGACGTAGTGAAGGACTTGTGATTCATCCCCTTCCTCCGCGATCACTTGAACACGTCCTGTTGGTTCTCGCCAGCGTCGTCCCATACGGAAGAGTTGTTCACGCTTTGTGCGACCACGGAGTGGCACAAGCAGCCGCTTGCTCACCAGTGGCGTTCGTCGCTGACGGTAAGTTTGTGTCGACCTTTTGCTCGACGTGCTGAAAGGACTTTCCGTCCATTTTTTGTTGCCATGCGTGCGCGAAAACCATGGGTTGCCCGCCGGCGTCGTCGGCTCGGTTGATAGGTACGCTTCACGACCGAACTATCCTCATGTTAGAACGAAACGTGTTGCAAAAATACCGTACAGCCAGCAACGCATCCAAATACGCACGACAGCACCAATTGAAGACTACGAGTGATCGGACTGGGCTAACGTGATCTCGTCCGACCTCGCTTTCATCGCTCAAACTGGACTGTTGCAGAGAGTGTGAGCGATTTTTCAGCGTATTTCCCGATGACGTGGGGAGCGTATTTCTTGGCTGTCCACGGATCCAAGTGCACGTTGAGCTTTCGTTTGATGGTCGAAACTGTTTTCTGTAGCACAGTCAGACGCAGATCGAAATCTGTCTGCAGTGAATAATCGCTTGAGCGGCAGTTCCTCCGCGCACGGCAGATCGCTGTATAACACGCGCAGAATCGCAACCAGTCTTCATCGCGTAGCGATTTACCCCAGGGAATCGGTTCTTTGGCTTGGAGAAGCCACCAGTAGAGCGCGCATTCGACTGGACGCAAGTGAATCTCCAGCCGTCCGATGCGGAGAAGACATCGTCTCCAGTCAAGTACTGCATCGCTCGATCCACGAAGCGCCGCGGTGTTATTTCCTCCATCCACCCCGAATATACTTCCACCCTTGCGTGTATCTGTTGAGAAGGTGCCCCTGCGCGGTATCGTGCGGAGCCCCCCATTGAGAGTTCGGAGGTGAACGGGGAGATTACCGCAGGATAACTCGCAAGACAGAATCGTGGTTCGGAGCAGCATGAAAAGACGGTCATGGTTCCGTCCATAGAGGAGCAATGCTCCGATAGCAATCGCTCTTATATGCCCAGGTGCGGAGATAAGCAGCACATGGAGAACGGTTTCATCCTGACTCGTTAGTCGTCGGATGAGCTCAAATAAGACCTTCCCATGGCTATCGCTGAGGTGGCGATAGTTATCCCCGAATGATTGCACACTCCCTCCTTGAGTGCGAACCATCCGATGCCACGATGAACGGATTGGAGACGATGGCTTTTTGTCTGCTACCGTTGTGAGTACGTAGCAATCAGCAAAGCATACCCGATTTCGACGGGCAAGTTCATGGAGAACTGGCGGCACACGGTGCACGTCGGTGCCGCATGCAACCACTGCAATGTGTCGCATGGTAGGAACAAATGATGGTGGAACATGCTTACGGTAGGGCGTAGCATGCGGAACGGAGCGTCGGCTTCCTCCACCCGAGGACCAACCCGTATCGTGTGGGAGCTCAGTGAAGTAGTCGCAGAGTGTGGGTGCGGCTATGGCGGGGTGTTATCCGGCGCAATCGCTGTGGTATGCGAAATGTTGTTCCGTGCTATCGCCTATATATAGTCCACAGAATTTCGCATCTAGAGGAGTGAAAAGCAGCGGCGCGATGTGAATTGTCAAGTCATTGATGCACAATGAGTTAGTATTTGCAAGGGGTGACTCACCCTGTAGAGAGTCTAATTGCGGCGTTGTGCGTTGTCCTTTTACCATCTGGAAAAAAGTGCATTCAAACCCACACTCTACGCTAACCATCACATCTGCCGAACGAAACTGCCGATCGGGAATCCTGGTGATGATCACCCCTACATTCAATGGTTTTCCGGGAGAAAGTCAACGAGAATGGAGGCAGTGTAGAAGGGTTCTGATGGTCTGACAGAACGTCTGGCAAGTGTATCACATTGGCTGAGTACTGCTCCAACGCCGATGCAGGCAAGGCTGCTGAACTCTATTGAAGATGCGATTGGGTCTTGTTCCCAGCTAATGGAAGGACGGCTCTACGAACGAAATGGATGCCTCATTTTTGTTCCGCACAGTCTTGCGCCTCTCGTGTTTGTATTTACGTGCGTTCTCTTGTACGTTCGAATTGTTGCCATGCTGCTTCAAGAGAATGTAACTGCAATTCCCTTCCAAATGGTGACCTTGAGCATCTCCCTCACCACATCGCCATTGGATTAACAACGGCAATCGTCAATGCTAAAAGGCGGGATGATTCCGGAATTGGATTGATCCCAGTATCGGCTAACGACTCATACGAAAGCCCGATCCGGAAGTGCGCTGCGCCTGTAAGTGCAATTCCTGCAGCAACACCGCCACTCAAACGCGTCATTCGGATTCCATCGGTGAAAAGGTACGCGCCTGTGCGATTCCCGTAAGAATTTGCGGCTATCCATGCAGATGTGAACACCCCAACCCACGGTGCGGCTAAGACACGTTGAAGGTGTATGCTCCCACCGAGCATACCGAGCAACTGCTCGACGTTCGGCAGCCCGTCTGCGGTGGTTCGCGGCTGGCGGTCATCAAGGCGTATCGTGTATAGATCGCCCCGCAAGACCGCGCCACCACTCCATCCAGCAAATGCGAGCGGCACGAGGTATTTGCCGACAATACTCCCGTAGATGAGTGAACGCTGGCGCCTAAGGTCGAGATTGTCAACATCGTGTTTACAGCGGTGGTAGTAGCCTACTTGCCAATATCCCGCATCCGTGCGGTGTGTGAAGAGAAACCCTTCTTGCCAGAAGACAGCGCGTGGATTGAAGCGTATATCGTTGTCTGGGTTCGCGATAAATTCGATTTCGCTCGCAAAGGCAAGGGAAGAATGCTCCCCGATGCGAGCAAGTTCAATAAGTGCACCCAGTCGCTGGATCCACGCATGTTCCTGATCGCTGGCAAGGTATCCACCGAACTCTCCCCAGCTGATGAGTGAATGCATCCATCCAAGCGTTCCGGATTCTACGCGCCGGGATGTATCGAGTAATGGGTTGAGCGCAATCCACCGGTCGGGAAATCGTTGTGCTTCCACACACACAACGCTCGTCACGAGCATGCAGAGTAGCATTCGCATGGTCGGAGCTTCGTCGAAGAGTAATAAACGCTGCAAATTTCACGTGCACACATCGCACTTTTGCAACGAGTGACTCGCAGGTGTGTTACTTGGCGCGCCATTTGAGCATCCTCAACGTTCATTCCTTCACCGAAACGGCACCATGCGTCCCGTTCATATCGTTGCGATTTCGTTTCTTGTTGCTACTGACTTTGCGCAATCGGAGAGGGAGTGGTGGGGCATCGTTGGCGGATGGTCATTGCTGGACCACCGCGGATCCATCCCGGTCTACGATGGACAACCTGAGTGTGGAGTATTTACCCGTGGTCGATCCGACGGGGTTCTCTTGGGTGTATGCTACGATCGGTCACTGGTGGAGTGGCTCGAGGTGAGCGCTTGTGCAACAGCATGGCGCCGTCCAGTCCGGCTCGACCTCCGTGCAGATAATGGTCTTGAAGTCTATGATGATGAGCAAGGGACATACGTACCGTTCGTTCGTCGGCATGTGTGGAATGCAGATCTTTTCTTTCTCGGGTTCGAGCTGAGCGGACGTTTGTATCCGCTCCATGCAGTTGGTCATGCGCTACCGCTCTGGCTTCGACACGGTGGTGATGTTGCTTACCCTGCCTTTGGTGCAGATTTCGAGCAGACCGAAGAGATTCTCCAGCCCGGTGGTGTTCTATTCCCCGACGGCACACGTCGGCACACGCTCGCACGCGGCACAATACCCGATGCTACGACGACATATGGTGTGGTCGTCTCACTCGGTGCAAGCATTCCACTTCGACCTCGCCTAGAGCTGATGCCGGAGATCGGCATACGCTATGGCATAGGCTCTGTACGCTCTACCTACCAATGGAGCGTCCACGCAGCATTTGCAGCGGTCGGCATTCGAATTGAAATGAGTGCCCCGTTCCAACCACCAGCACCACAACTGCAAGAGGAGCCACCACCGAAAGTGCAGCCGACCGATGTTGTTAAACTGACCACCGCAAACCCGTAACCAGTCACGATTCAGGAAACAATCGTGACCGAGACATTCCCACTTCTCCCGTATGTTTTTTTCGATAGTGCGTCTAGTGTCTTGCCACCACGCTACGTTCCGCCAGTGGTCCCAGAGCATTTTGCTGACTCGAGTTTGCCGCGCTCGACGTTGGGTATTTACTATCACCAGCTGCACATCCTCGGCAAACGACTTGCGGAGGATACCACCGCTGTACTCTTCATTACCGGCACGACAGACGGTCGCGAGGTTCCGTCTGCGGAACAACCGATACTGGCACGTGCTCGCGCGCAAGCGATCGCAAACTATTTACTGCGCCGCTGGCAACTGCGACCACACCAGCTCATCATTCGGACAAGCACAGCTCCGACTTTCCTGACGAACCCTGCCTATCCAGATGGGCTCGTCGAAAATCGCCGTGTCGAACTGTCGAGCGATAATCCTGGAATCTTTTCACCTATCGTTCACGAGCGCTTCCGGGAGTATCGAGTCGTGCCCAGTCGTGTTGCGCTGCGGGTCGAATCGACCAGTAACACGATCGTGCGCTGGGAATGTCGAGTACAAGTCTGCGGTGCATCCATTGCGTTGCGCAATGGGCAGGGAACCCCTCCCGCCCTCATTGGGATTGATCTCGACACCGCAGCACTCATCGCGCATGCCCCTCACTTTGGTGATACTGATTCGGTCGAGTGCATCCTCGAAGCAATCACCGCTGATGGGCGAACACTGGAAAGCCGAACGTTTATACCGTTTGTCCGCTCGATGAGCAAGTTTGAGCGCCGTCGGCTCAGTTTGGTTGTCTTTGACTTTGACCGCGCTGACCTTACTCCACAAAATCGTGCCTTGGTTGAGCGCTTCGTCGTCAGTGGAATTACCCCGCGATCACGCGTTCGCATTACAGGGACGACTGATCGACTCGGCGAAGCTTCATACAACATGCAGCTATCTCAAGCACGTGCTGATCAAGCTCGCCGTACCATCGAATCGGTTCTCCCTTCTGCACAGATCGAGGATGTACGAGGACTCGGAGCTTCCCAGCTTCTCTTCGACAATTCCCTCCCGGAGGGACGGTTCTACTGCCGCACTGTGACCATCACCATCGAGACGCCACTTGACTAACCGTTCCACGATTCACTACTTGTGTTACTAATTCGTAACATTTTTTTGGCACAGTGGGATAGATTTGCGTATTGTGTGTTCTCCATAACTTTTGTGATGCGGCCTTTCACGCTCGTGGCGGTAGCATTTGTGGTCTTTGTCAGTTGTGCACGTTCGCAGTCAGCATAGTATGAACGATTCTCACTCCGAGGGTATACACAACTTCGCTACGTTAAGCGTCACGCACTCGACGTCTCCACTGCGTGGTCGAGTGGAGGGTTCTCGATTCCGCGTGGGCGACTAATCCTTTCGGGTTTTGTCTCGAACGACGTATTCTTGTACATCCAGCCGGATTTTGCTTCATCGAATGGAACACTACTGAACGTGCTCCAACTGCGCGATGCCTATTTCGATGTCTTTCTTGATTCGCTCCACACCTACCGCTTGCGCGTCGGACAGAGTAAAGTACCATTCGGTTACGAAAATTTGCAATCGAGCTCCAATCGCTTACCGATGGAGCGTGCTGAAGCACTGAACAATGCATCTGTTCCCGGTGAACGGGACTTGGGTGTGTTTGCAATGTAGGCACCGCAATCAGCACGAGCAGTCTTTGCGCGTTTGACACGCGATGGAATGAAGGGTCCGGTGACTATGGCTGCATAAGTGTAGGCATCCATAACAGTCAGGGCATTCGTCCCAAACTCAACCGTACACCGTCGTGGGTTGCTCGCGTGACGTACCCGATCGTCCTTGATGAGATGGTGGTCGAACCAGGATTTCAGGCGTTTACCGGCAGGTATAGTCCACAAACGAGCGCCACGGTGCAAGCAGAGAGCAATGCTCTCCGCGACGACCGCTACGCTGCAACACTTGCGCTCTCTCCTGCACCTGTGGGCTTGCTTGCCGAATATTGCTGGGGAACTGCGCCACGTTTTGTCCCACCGACCAATGGTGGTGGGGGCTATGTGCGCTCTTGTAAAATCGAGGGTGGTTTTGTGACACTCTACGCATTGACGAGGATGCTCGGCTATCGCGTCGAGCCGTTTGTACGATGGCAGACGTTCCACGGCGGACTCAAATCACAGACCGATGCGCCGATGACTAATCTTGTACAATGGGAAGGTGGAATTGAGTGGCACATCAGTCAGACGCTGGAACTAACGCTCGAATACATGCACTCGGACCGCCGATCGCTTACACCCATCGGTAGTCAACGGTCCCGATGTGAAGAGGTCTGGCTCCAATTGCAAGTCAACTACTAAGCCTCAAGCGAGATCAGTTCGAACCGTTCGACGTCGAACAAGCTGCGGTCGCTCAGTTTGAGTGCGGGGATTACAAGCAGTGCCATAAACGACAGTGTCATGAGCGGCGCACCGAGCGCTGAACCAAGCTCTTTGGCTCGAGCATCGAGTGCGCTGTACGCAGCGGCAACGTTAGTGCTCTCACGATCACTCATCAAACCTGCAATCGGGAGGGGAAGGACATCACACCGCGAACCCTCGGTTACAGCCAGCCCGCCGACACAGGTAACAAGTGCGTTGATTGCCTGCACAAGCTCATCGATACTGGCGCCGACCGCAACGATGTTGTGCGAGTCATGGGCAACGCTCGAGGCAAGCGCACCGCGCTGAAGGCCAAAACCACGAACGAACCCTATTGCAGGTGGTGCAGGTGTGTAGCGATTGACGACGGCAATCATCGCAAGATCCTCTGCAGGGTCAGGGACATAGTATCCATCCTCAACTGGTGCAGCGAGCACAAGGTGGTCCGTTACGAGTTGACCGTCCCGTACGCCGATGACGTGGATCTGGGAGCTTTGCGCTACAAGTCGGAAGTCGTCGCTTGTTACGGTCGCAGCCTGCCACCGATTTGATGTGTCGCAGGAGTGAAATGGGTGCAACGGCTGACCGTCGCGTGCGACGCAGTTGCCAGCAACATAGGTTTCGCTCACATCGAAGGACTTGAGTGACTCGACGATGATGAAATCTGCACAATCTCCTTCGCGGAGCAAGCCGATAGGAAGTCGGTAGTGCTTGGCAGGATTGACCGAGGCTGCCCGCAGCACGTCGAAAAGGTCATACCCCACGAGCACTGCGCGAGCAACAAGACGGTTGATGTGTCCGTCAACGAGCGCATCGGGATGAAGATCATCGGTACAAAACATTACCCGATTCGGATGGAGCTCGATCAATGGGTGGAGCGCTTCGAAATTGCGTGCTGCAGAGCCTTCACGAATGAGAATAGCCATACCAGCAGCAAGTTTCTCCAATGCTTCGTCGAGCGTTGTGCATTCGTGATCGGTCTGAATTCCTGCACTTGCGTAGCGCGCTGCTTCGTTGCCGCGGACTCCTGGTGCGTGCCCGTCTATTGGCTTCCTTACTGCTTTGGCGGCAGCAATCTTTGCCATGATCTCTGGCTCACCTGCAAGCACAGCAGGGTAGTTCATTACTTCCGACAGATACCCAATACGTTCATCGGCTAACAGGTCTGCTACAGCGCTCGAGTCGAGTTGTGCACCCGCGGTTTCAAAATGGGTCGCAGGCGCACAGGACGGTGCACCGAACATGATCGGAAACACAGCAGATTCTGCATTGGAGAGCATCCACGTGACTCCTTCGACACCGAGCACATTTGCTATCTCGTGCGGATCGCTGACTGTTGCAATAGTTCCATGAACTGCTGCACGGCGGCTGAATTCGAAAGGAGGTAGCATCGAGCTTTCGATGTGGACGTGTGCATCGACAAAGCCGGGCATCAGATAGGGTGGACCACCATCCCCTGTTCGTATGTGCACGATTCGAGCGATGTGCCCATCGTGAATGACAACTTCTCCCAGGAAGAGCTCCCGCGAGTGAATATCCACAACCGTTCCTCGGTGGATCATCGGTCGCGTGTGGGTCCATGCACGATTGGTTGTTACAGACCAAAATTACGGTGCTCGATTCAAGAGCAGTACTATTTTCGAGCGTGCGGTATCCTCGAGTCTGTGTTGTGTGGAGATTCACCGTCGAGCACTTCAGAGTGTTGTCCTGTTTGGTATCGTGAGCTTGCTGGCAGATGTGACGTACGAATCGGCGCGCAGCATTATCGGACCCTACATGGCAATGCTTGGTGCGAGTGCGATTGCAATCAGTGTCGTCTCAGGTGCAGGGGAACTTGTTGGTTATGGCGTGCGGCTTCTCAGCGGTCGCCTTGCCGATCGGACGCAGCGGTATTGGTTGTTGGTGTGGCTCGGTTATGGAGTGAACCTGCTTTCGGTCCCTCTTCTGGCACTTGTGGGGCGGTGGGAATTAGCTGCAGTGCTCGTCATAGCGGAACGTCTCGGGAAGGCTGTGCGAGCGCCGTCGCGGGATGCGCTGCTCTCCCATGCAACGCAGCACCTCGGACATGGGAAAGGCTACGGCCTCCACGAAGCGCTCGACCAAATTGGTGCAGTGACAGGACCGCTCCTTGTGGCAACGGCAATTGCACAGGGGTTCGGCTACCGGGGGGCATTTGCGATGCTGGTAGTTCCCTCAGTGGCAGCACTCGGTGTGCTGTGGCTGGTCCAGAAGGTTGTGCCGCACACGGATGGTTTTCCAGATCGCGCCTTGGATGAGCACGGGAATGTGCAGAGTCTTCCGCCATCATTTCGGCGCTTTCTCTTTGCTGCGTGCGTTGCCGCTGCAGGGATGGTAGACTTTCCCTTGTTAGCATATCATGTGCATGCTGCTGGACTGGCAAACGATGCGTTCGTGCCAGGTCTCTACGCCATTGCGATGGCAGTGGACGCAATGGCAGCGCTCGCGCTCGGTTGGCTCTTCGATCGGTTAGGAATACGAACACTTGCTACGGGTAGCATTGTGAGCAGTTTAGCGGCGCTCTTCGTCATTGGTGCGGGGAGTCTTATCCGTGAGGGCAGCAGCTCACTTGCCAGCATCGCGCTCATACTCGGAATGATCACATGGGGTATCGGGATGGGCGCACACGAATCCATCCTCCGTGCAAGTGTTGCGGTGCTGGTTCCTGCACCGTTGCGAGGAAGTGGTTTCGGAGCGCTCAGTGCATGGTATGGCATCTCATGGTTTGGGGGGAGTGTATTACTCGGAGTCCTTTACCACTGGCATCCACTCGCAATGGCAATCGCAGCCGCTGTGTTTCAAATCGTCGCAGCAATGGTATGGTTTCCCCTCGGCCGCGTGCGTATTGAATGACCAATGCATTTTTGTGCAAGCTACGTTCTAAAGAGTTCGACACGATGGACCGCAACACACTGCTTGCATGGTTTAGCGAGCATCTCGAACGCGACAAGCCAGTCGAAATACCGGAAGCGATCTTCGATGCACTCACGCCCGAGATCGCTCGCGAACTGGCGCAGCAGTTTGGCAGTTACGGCTTGGTGCGTCTCCCTTCCTATGAACAGCGCTTCTTCGATTGGCTTCGAACGGAGGACCCAGATGTTTGGAACGACCTTTGGAGCGACCAAGATGAGCCGTACGTCGTTGCGCTCTCGTTTTTGGAATACTTGCTCGATCGGCGGCGTGGCTTTCCAATCTGCGACCTGATGAGTACGGACAACTACTACTTCATGCCGGCTATGCTCGAGTGGACACCCGAAGCTCGTGACTATGCCGCTGCTGTCCGTGAGCGCTTCGAAAGCGGACAACCACTCAGCATCGAGCAACTGCTCGTGATTGAGCTCCTCTTCGGTGGTCCGTTCGACATTTGGCACTTTGCATACTATCACAACATTCCCATCAGCGATGCCAAGCAAGCAGTTAAGCTGCTCGCCGAGGACAAAGTCCTTCCACATCTGCGCACTGCTGAGCAGTTGGCACCCTTCCTCCGATAAGGTGTGGAACTGTTGTGGTAGTGTGCATGTTCAAGCAACAGTTCCTTCACTTGTACGTTACACAATCACTGGTCACTATACCAATGTTCACTCCCATCGTTGTTGCGCTTATGGTTGCTTCTGGTAATCCCACGCCGACGGTAGGTTCGCATGCGCCAGAGTTTACAGCTCCCTCGACTAGTGGGGAGCTATCACTCAAAAGTTTACGAGGCAAGTGGGTCGTCCTCTACTTTTACCCGAAAGCATTCACACCAGGGTGCACCGCCGAATCCTGCTCCCTGCGGGATGGATTTGATGGACTCCGAACGCTCGATGCCGTCGTCATCGGGGTCAGCACCGATGATTTAGACACCCAGCGGAAGTTCAAGGAAAAGTACGCATTGCCATTCGAGCTTGTAGCCGATAGTGACAAACGTGTCGTCAAGGCATATGACGTCAGTGGAATGCTGGGGTTTGCCAAACGGCGGACGTTCATCATAGACCCGGACGGTATCATCCGTCACATTATTGAGGATGTGGATACAGGCAAGCACGCAGAGCAAGTGCGCCAGATTCTTGAGACGCTCCGTGCGAAAAAGGACACGTCACGGTAGCAGCACTGTTAGCGAGCGGAGCCCCAGTGGCTCGACAGTGAGATACCCCTCAGCGTAGCGCACGCCAATCAAGCTCCCCCAATACCGGGCGCGTGCAATAATGCTTTCGAGAAACTCCGGTCGTGAGAGCAGCGTTTCCGGCTCAGTGCTCTCGTATTTGTCGGGTGCGTACACTTGCGAAGAATAGGCACGTATGGCTTCGAGTTTTTGCTCGAACGTGTCGCTGATGTCCACAAAGAAATCCGCCTCATGGTGATAGGCTTGGATGTAGCAGTAGAATCGCGGTGGGCGGTAGGGTTCTTGTTCAGTGCCGTGTGTATCGAACGTCTTCAACCGTGCCAGGCCACTCTTGAAGAGAGCACTCCGTACGATGCGGTGAACAGCTTCATGGTCCGGGTGACGTTCAAAAGGGGGAGGGAACAATACGACTTTTGGACGATACTGGCGCAGCACACGAACAAGCTCGACGATACCATCATCCGTCGGTGTGATTGTACTGTCAGGCATGTTGAGAAACTCGCGGTGGTGAACGCCCAAGATGCTCTGTGCACGGCGAGCTTCCTCGATGCGCAGCGTCGCTGAACCCCGAGTCCCGTACTCGCCACGTGAACAATCGACGATGCCGACACGGTAGCCTTCGCGGACAAGTGCGGCAAGAGTTCCGCCCACACAGAGCTCGACATCATCAGGGTGTGCACCAATTGCTAACACATCCAACACCATGGCTCAGTGGAAATGGTTGACTGCTGCGAATATCAGCAATTGTCTCGAAGAGCGGGTGTGGAATATTTTTTGCGTGGTGAGTTGTTACGTTTGCATTCGAGATGTGTTTGTGCTCCGTGCATTGCATTGGTGAAGACTCCGTCTATTCGATTTCTCTTCTCTTAGAGAGGCTTATCAATGAATCGTCGTGCGTTCCTTGGGCTGGAGTTCGGTTCGCCCGCACGCTTCGCTGAGCGATCGAGTTCCGTCGAACCCTATGATCAGCCACTTTCCCGCGAGGATGTGCTCCATCACCTCCGGCGAGTAACATTTGGTCCCACCCGTGCGCTTGCCGAGCAGCTTGTCGGTAAGTCAGTAGAACAAGCCGTTGATCTGCTCTTGGGTGATCCGCAATAGGAACCACCGGTTCCATCACCTAGTGCATGGGTCAATCAAGCGAAGGAAGACCCGCGTGGTGTAGACATCGTCACCCGCAACCAGATCGAAGCAACCTGGCAATCGAATTTCAAAGCGCTCCAACAGTGGTGGATCGAGCAGATGCTCACCGAAACACTACCAGCACGGGAGAAGCTTACGCTCTTTTGGAGTGGACACTTCATGACTGAGTTCACCTACGACTTGGGTTATATTCCACCGCAGGTACTCTATCGGCAAAACCTCATGCTCCGTCGGATGCGACTGGCTAACTTCCGGGCGTTTCTCGAGGAGGTTACGCTCGACTGCGCCATGCTGGAGTATCTCGGCGGTACGCTCAACGTTGCTGGTAAGCCGAACGAAAATGATGGAGCTCTACTCGACAGGGATCGGGTGGTACACCGAAGGGGATGTAAAGGAAGCTGCGCGTGTGCTGACCGGCTGGAAAGCTTCGCTCTACAGTGACGCACCTGCACCCAATGGCATCTTCAACACATGGTTCAAGCCGAGTGACCATGACATCGGCGCAATACAGTTCCTCGGGTTGACAATCCCAGCGCGGGATCAAGACACAAACACCGAGTACTTAGTCCGCACCCAGGAAGTCCGGCGTATGATTGAGATCCTCTTTCAACAGCGACCGGAGGCAATCGCTCGGTTCATCGTCGGCAAGCTCTACCGAACCTTTGTGTACAGTAACCCCGGGGCGACCGGTGCAGCTGTCCAATCTGCGCTGATGGATGTATTCGTTGTGAACAATTTCGAGCTCCGACCCTTGGTTCGGACGCTCCTTGTAATTAAGCACTTTTTCGATGCAGCCAACCGTGGGGTTCAAATCAAAACGCCTCCAGAATTTGTTGTCGGATTGGGTCGGCAGCTTGGTGTTTCGCTCGCGGGAGCAGCAGATGCGATGGCGCGGATGGAGCAAGACTTGATTGATCCACCCGATGTATCAGGATGGCCAGGGTATAGCACCTGAATTAGTACGAAGACGTTCCCCCAGCGAATACAGTACGCTAGCCAGATCATCGCTTCACTGAGCGACGCGCAAGCATACGCGTACATTCGATCATTCGAGGGTTGGCAGTCGGTAGATACGCTGATTGCTGCAGTGACGCAGTTTTTGCTTCCACGTCCGTTGTGTGCCGAGCGACTGTCGTATTGCGGTTCAATCCTCCTTGCAGGTGCACCAGCATATGAATGGCCCTCAATCGCCAATAATCCACAGGCAGTCGGTAGCCGGCTGAGGGCACTCCTTCGGACAATCGTCAAAGCTCCCGATTACCACTTGTGCTAATATTCTTCGAGGAGGTTATAGCGCGATGAGACGACGTGATTTTGTGCGCTCAGCAACGGCTCTGGTGACTACCGCAGCAGCAACGCACATTGCTGGGATCCCTGTTCGTGCCACGTCACCACTGCTCTCGTTGCCCCCTGGTGTGATGGACAGCGACAACGTACTCATCATCATCCAACTGTTTGGTGGTAACGATGCGCTCAACACCGTCATTCCGGCTGAAAATGACCAGTACTACCGCATTCGCCCGACGTTGGCGGTCCCGAAGCAACAGGCGTGGCGCTGGCTGACCACTGATCTCTACCTTCACCCATCGATGGCAGGGGATCGGCTCTATGGTGGCGGTTTTGGCGGCTTGATGGATCAGGGACGTCTTGCGATTGTGCAGGATGTCGGATATGACAATCCGAACCTGTCACACTTTCGCTCGACGGATATATGGCTATCGGGAATCAACTCGTCCGATCCGTTCGTTCGACTCAGTTAAGGGTGGATTGGACGCTTTTTTGCGCGGGTACTGCCTGATTTCCCGGCGGTGCTTCCCGAGCATCCACTCTGCGTACAGATAGGCGGAACGCTATCGTTACTGTTCCAATCAGCCAAAGGGGACGTCGGTATCGCACTGACGGATCCGCAGAAATTTTTCGAGCTCGGTAAAGGCTCAACACCTGATGAAGATGCACTGCCCGAAGTGGATATGTTCGCGCGGGAATTCAACTACATTCGCTCGATTGCAGCCCAAGCAGACCGCTATTCCCAAGCAGTCCTCGATGCATACTTACGCGGACGGACAACGGTCAATTATGGCTCCCGTGGATTACCAGCTCAGCTGGGAATGATTGCGCGTTTGATTTCGGGAGGTCTCAAATCGAAAGTGTACTTGTGCTACTTGGGCGGGTTTGATACTCATGTCCAGCAGCAAGAGGCGGACGATGTCACCAAAGGCGTCCATCCAGCACTCCTTGAGCAGCTTGCCAACGGTGTGGCTCAGTTTATGCAGGATGCGCTGCAGCAAGGCTTTGCGCACCGTGTCGTCGGAATCACGATTTCCGAGTTCGGACGACGTCCCTATGAAAATGGCTCGCGAGGGACCGACCACGGTGCAGCAGGTGTGCAGTTTGTCTTCGGCGATGGGCAGAGTATTCGTTCTTCACGTTTCGGTACGGAACCGAATTTAGAGCAGCTCGACTCCAATGGCGACCTCATTTACCAAAACGATTACCGACGTCTCTACGCCGACATCTTACTCAAATGGTTTGATGTCACACCAGAGGATACCGCAGCAATCTTAGGTGACCGAATTGCACCGCTCAACGTCATCAAGCGTCGTGTGACGACGAGTGTGTTACCCGAGGATGCCGATCACTCGGCGCTTACCGTTGTTCCTCATCCTGTCGTGAGTGGAGCGGACGAAGTTCGAGTGATGCTCCGTCGTCTTGCCTCTGTGCACCTTGAGCTCTACAATGTGCGAGGGCAATTCATTAGTGAACTCTATCGTGGATTGCTTCCCGAGGTCCAAGCCGTATCCAGCTGCCTGTGCTCAGCAGTGGGTCGTACATACTTCAGCTCCGCTGCTCTGATGCGATCGTCCAGACAACGTTTACCGTCACGTGGTAAGCCCAGAAAGGAGAGAATCGAGTGCATTGTTGTCTCGATGGCCGTAGATGCGTAACGACTCATTTCAGGCTGCGTCGAGGAATTCTTCACGGAGGATTGCAACGCAACCTTGTGGCATCATGGGGATGCAACGTGAACGCGGATAGGAACGAAGCATTGCTCACACGGGGCGCAGGACGCAATGCAATGTAACTTTGCGTTCCATATTCAGCACCATTGTCGAGTAGCACAGAGTCGTACCGCCACGGACGATGCTGTGCCCAAGTACGATGTTCCACCATTGCGCACGTAGGAGGAGCGTCATGCAACACCAAACTGCGTACGAACCGCTCACCATGCCACACCCAATTTATCGTGCCATTACCGATGGCGAGCGTGGACCTGTATCGCGTTTCATGGAGGAGCACTTCTGCCATTTCAACGCTGCAACACTGCTCGAAGCAGCACAGGCTTACGAGCAGCACATCGAACGCGGTGGGAAAATGCTCGTCGCTCTTGCAGGCGCAATGAGCACTGCGGAACTTGGTAAATCGCTTGCAGAGATGATCCGCCAAGACAAAGTGCATATCATTTCTTGCACGGGCGCCAATCTCGAGGAAGACGTGATGAACTTGGTTGCGCATTCACACTACAAGCGCATCCCTCATTGGCGAGACCTCACACCGGAACAGGAACGTCAACTGCTCGAGCAACACTACAATCGCGTCACCGATACCTGCATCCCCGAAGAAGAAGCGTTTCGCCGGCTGCAAGCGCATCTGGAACGTGTCTGGGCGCGTGCGCAAGAACGTGGCGAGCGATACTTCCCACATGAGTATCTCTACCAACTCATCGAAAGCGGCGAACTCGAACAGTACTACGAAATTGATCCCCGCAACTCCTGGATGGTTGCAGCCGCAGAGAAACGTCTGCCGATCGTGGTGCCAGGATGGGAAGATTCGACAACGGGAAACATCTTCGCTGCGTATGTCCTCCGCGACGAGTTCGAACCGCAGATTGTCAAGTCCGGCACTGAGTACATGACGTGGCTTGCCGAATGGTACATGGCAAATAGTCAACCACCAGGCATCGGCTTTTTCCAAATTGGTGGCGGTATTGCAGGGGATTTTCCCATCTGTGTTGTTCCGATGCTCCACCAAGACCTCGGACGAGTGGATGTGCCTCTGTGGAGCTACTTCTGCCAGATCAGCGATTCTACCACCAGTTACGGCTCCTACTCGGGTGCAGTGCCAAACGAAAAAATCACGTGGGGAAAGCTCGGTGTCGAAACGCCGAAGTTCATTATCGAGAGCGATGCAACGATTGTCGCGCCTCTCATCTTTGCGTGGGTACTCGGGTGGTAGCACTGCTGTTCGTAGGATGCGTACTGGCAGCCTGGGGAGCGCCGCCAGATGAGACGGTGTTCTTAGAGCGGATTGCAGTGACGGAGCAGGCGCAGCTCTCTCCGCAGAAAGTCGAAGCAGGGCTTGCGTTGGCAATGAGACTGAGCGGTCGCTATAACTTGGTGACAATGCGTGATTCCGTCGTGCGGCATCTACGACACCAAGGGATTCCTGTTGATTCAATACCAGCGGCACTTAGTGCTCGTTGGCTCGCTCAAGTCGAGTGCGATCGCTTTGAAAATCTCCTCCGCGCCAAGATTGTGCTTCGCTCGCAGACGCAGACACAGATAGGTGTGGGCTTTGGATTAATTCGTCATCGCTGGTCCCAGTCAGACGACCCTGTTCCTGATCCTGCATTGCTCGAAGCGCTTGAGCGTGCTCTCTGTGTGGCAGTCGGTGATACGCTTCTCTACGCACGGAAGGATAGTGTCCATGGCATCCGGCCTGCAGGACTGCTTGCAGTCACGAGTATGGAACTTCAGGATAACCCCTCTGTTGTACCACGGTGGGAACTGTTCGAGGATGCCATCGCGACAAGCTACAGCGGTGTACTCGCTGCAATTACAGGTGCTCAGCGTTCGCTGTGGTTTCTTGCGCTCGATCTCGACACGCGTGATAGCATCTATGCCCAGGCACGACTCTACGGTCCAGAGCCGCTGATGCCACCGACCCAGCAGGAATTGGCAGCACTCGCATTCTTCGGCGTCGAAGCAGTCGTGAGTGGTGTCTTCGTGCGTACACCTGAGGGTGCCCGCATCGAGCTTCGGCTCTGGAGCATTCGCTCTGACGGTAGCCGAACGCTCATTCGGCAGCGCACTGCTCAGCTCGACGAGGATAGCAGAGTGCGGTATCTTGAAACGGTCGCTTCTCTTGCCGAAGCGCTGCTTGCTGAACCGCTATCTGCTGCCAAGTGACCGGCGGACGATAATCTTCGCGACGGTACCATCACCAGTCTGCTCTGAAACGGCATGGAGGAGGTAGATACCTGTCGGCACGATGTCGCCGTTTGAGCTACGTCCATCCCACAGTGCAGTGCGACTTCGCGTGCGGATTGTTTGAATCGTCATCCCGCTCAGTGTCGAGATTCGAAGTTCTGTATCTGCTGCTAACCCTTCGATTGTCAACTGCTCATGGTCTGGATCGAACGGCTGCGGGTAGAGCCGAATGTCATACTGTTGCGCGGGCTGTAGTGCGAATGTTTGGATGACGTTGATACCTCGTTCAGTGCCAACGTACATCAACCCACGCACTGGATCGCTTGCTAAAGCGCGCACGTCGTTCGAGAGCAGAATCGGGTACTGCGACTGGGTGATCGTCCCGACGATGGAGACTCCATCGTCGGAGATGAGCCAGATTCCATTAGAGGTCGCAACCCATTTGTTGTTGAGTGCATCCACCGCAATTGCGTTGATCGCAACACCACGGAGTTCGCGCACAGTACGGATGAAAGGCGTATTGCCACTGAGAACGGCAGTGGGATTGACGATGGTTGCCAGACCTGCTGTCGTGCCAACCCACAGCATGCCCGTCCGGTCTGTGACAAGAGCGGTAATCGTGTTCGAAGGGAGTGATGTACCCTGTGTGGTAATGCGACCCCACCGGTCATCGCGCGGATCGTCGAGCGTGCCGCCATCGTTGAACCACGCAAGTCCGCTCCCATCTGCATCCGTGCGGTAAGATCCAAGCCACTTTGTCCCTGCTCCATCGAGCGCGATGTGCATGAAGTACCCGAAGCCAGGTGGATTACCGGGGAATGTAAAGCCGAACCATCGTCCGGTCGAGTCTCGTGCAATTACGTGACTCGATGACTGAATCCAGTTACCCCAATGCGCAATCCACACAGTACCGGCGCGGTCACCAATTGTTCTCCCTGGCACTGTGTACGATGGGTTGGCAGGAAACCCTACAAGCGGGGAGTTCTCGTTGTTGTATTGCTCCAACGTGATGGAATCATCGGTCACGTAGTGTGCACGGAGCAAGCCCGCACCCCAACTGCTAAGCCAAATATCGCCACCAGGCATCGCCGCAACACGGTAGTAATACGGCGAGGGTACTCGCTGATCGGTCTCCGGTGCAAAGGTGGACCAGCGGTTCCCACGCAGATATGCAAAACCGCTCCCTGAGAGCCCCGATGGTGCGGTGGCGACCCATAAAGCACCGCGAGTGTCCACTGCAAGATCATACGCGCTGTTGCTCAGCATAGAGTTCGGCAGAAGATGTTTGAGCGAATCCTGTGCAAACAATGCGATGCCTCGTGTAAGACAGGTGGTCAAAAGCATCTTTGCCGGAAGAGTCACCACACGAACGCGTCGAACACTTGCTGGTTGCTCAGGTCCGAGTGGGCTGCCGCCGTCAAGGTTCCACAGTCGCTGGCCAAACGCAAAGATGACCTGACCATTGAACGTGCCGAGTCCTCTGACTTGCTCGGTCGTGCCTTGTGGTCGCTGCCACACGAGGACGAGGGAATCTCCGCTCGAACGAAGTATTGCCGTCTGGGTGGCAACAACGAGCGACCCCTGAACATCAATTGTCACACCACGGGCAGGGCTGTCCCATTGCCATCCGCTCGGTAATCGCCACAGACGCCACCTCTGCCGATCCCGAAGCGAGGGGGTTCCAAGCCAGACAGCAGCGACCCCTTGGTCACCTGCTACGATGAGCGTGTCGCGATTGAGTGCAAGCGCAGTAATTGCTGACTTCGGCGCAAAAGTGGCTACCAAATCCACGGTCTCGAGAGGGACACCACCAGAGGCATCGTAAACGACAATCCCAAAGTCAGTTGCAACGTAGATACGCCCAGCACGCACGACGATGTCATTGATCGTACGACGGGGGTACTGGTCTGCTGCGCGGCGAATATCGGTCAGCGTTTCGAGTGGTCCTTGCTGCGCGTGCAGAAGCTCGATAATCCCATCTGATGTTCCCGCAATGATTGTGTCGCCACTTTCTGTCGTTGCAATTGCCGTGAACTCTAATCCAAGTAGTCCTTCACCCGGTCGGTATTGTTTCGTGATTGTGCCTCGTTCAGGGTCAGCGACGTAGATCCCGCCTGCCGTTCCAACCCACAGCATGGCATTTCGGTCACTGGTAACGTCGCGTGTATCGAGCAAGGAGGTTAGCGAACGCCATTGGAGTACACCGACACTCGGGATCGTTTGAGCGACGAGTGCACTTGCAAGGAGCAAAAGAGCGGCATTGAATCTCATCATGCGCGGAGTTGGGAGAAAAGGTTCGCCATTTCCAGAGCAACGATGGCGGCTTCTGCTCCTTTGTTGCCCGCTTTCCCTCCGGCACGGTCGAGTGCTTGGTCGAGAGAGTCACACGTTAGAACGCCGAAGGCGCACGGAATCCCGGTCGAAAGCATTGATGCCATGATCCCACTGGCTGCCTGGGAAGCGACGTATTCGAAGTGTGGTGTTTGTCCGCGGATGACGCACCCAAGCGCAATGATGGCATCATAGCGCTTCTGCTCAGCGAGTGTTTTCACCACAAGTGGAAGTTCAAAGCTCCCTGGACACCAGACAACCGTGACGCGGTCTTGGTCAATGCCATGACGGCGGAGCTCGCCAAGAGCGCCGTCGAGTAGTCGCATCGTGACTAGTTCGTTCCAGCGCGCTACCGCAATGGCAATGTGACATGTACTCAAAAGACGTCCTTCAATCATCACGGGCATAGTCATAGGGCAATCGTCGGTGCAAAGCTACGATTCGCTGACCAAGACGGAGAGAGCGTTCACGATATTTGCGCCCTCAGATCTTCACCGCATGCAGCAAGAGCAATGGCGATATTTCCACCATACGACGATGAGCTCGATTTCCCAGCATTAGAAGAACGCGTTCTCGAGTTGTGGGATACGACAGCTGCGTTCGAGCGCTCGCTTGCCCAGCGGCTCGAAGAAGGCGCGCCATGGTTTACCTTCTACGAAGGTCCACCGACGGCGAACGGTGCGCCTGGCATCCATCACATGATGGCGCGCACAGTAAAGGACGTCATCTGCCGTTACAAAACAATGCGAGGTTACTACGTCCGCCGACAGGCTGGCTGGGATACCCATGGGCTGCCGGTTGAGATTGCCGCCAGCAAAGAGCTTGGCTTGCTCACGCGCAACGACATCATCGCTTACGGCATTGACCGCTTCAACCGTTACTGCCGCCAGCTGGTCGAACGACATATCACAATGGAAGGTGGGTGGCGCTATCTGACACGACGGATGGGGTACTGGGTTGATTTAGAACAGGCGTACATGACCTGCTCGAACGAGTACATCGAAAGTGTTTGGTGGTCGCTCAAGCAACTGTTCGATCGTGGACTCATCGTCCAAGGCTTCAAGGTCGTACCACAATCGCCGACGATTGAAACCCCACTGTCATCACACGAGCTCTCGCTCGGCTATCGGACCGTCCGCGATCCGAGCGTCTACGTGATTGTCCGCATTGTGGAACCATCCCACCCCGCGCTGGACGGCGCATCGCTCCTGGTGTGGACGACGACTCCGTGGACGCTCTTTGGCAATGTTGCACTCGCAGTGCATTCGAACTTGGAGTATGCGGTCGTCACTGCACATTCGACACAACAACCTGAACGCATAGCGCGATTTGTACTGCTTGCTTCGCGAATCGACGCAGTGTTCGATCGGCAGTGGGACGTTACGATCGAAACGACACTCCACGGCTCTGCACTTGTAGGAACACGCTACGAGCAAATATTCGATGACATCGAACTTGATTTGGCTGCACATCCGAATGCGCTTCGGGTTTTACCTGGGGAGTTTGTCACCACAGAGGAGGGGACGGGCATCGTTCACCTTGCACCTGCGTTCGGACAAGACGATTTCGAGATGATGCAACGATTTCACTTACCGATGCCGGTACCAGTAACTCCAAACGGACATTTCACCGAAGCGGTACGGCAGTTTGCCGGTCGCGCCATAAAGACGTTTACGTACCCCGATGGGAGCGTAGAGGAAGGCGCCGACCGTGACATTGTTGCAGCACTCAAGGCTGCTGGGAAGCTGCTCAAAGCGAGCTTCGATTACGAGCACACGTACCCACACTGTTGGCGGACGGGCAACCCGATCATGTACTATGCCCGCCAATCGTGGTTCATTCGTTCGCCGGAATATCGCCAGCGAATGATTGAGCTCAACCGAATAATACGGTGGCAGCCGCCGGAAATCGGCAGTGGCCGCTTCGGCAATTGGCTGGAGGAAGTCAAGGATTGGGCACTCTCACGCGATCGGTTCTGGGGAACGCCACTTCCGATTTGGGTCAGCGACGATGGCGACGCATTCGCTGTTGGTTCGATTGCCGAACTCATGGAGGGATTCATTGAGCAGCCAGGAGGAGGACGCGTTCCAGTGTCGGCAGTAACAGCAGAACTTGACCTGCACCGACCGTTTGTCGATCGCATCGTCTTTGAGCGGAACGGTAAGCTCTACCGCCGCGTCCCGGACGTTATTGACGTGTGGTACGACAGCGGTGCGATGCCATTTGCGCAGTTCCACTACCCATTCGAGAACCAGGAGCTGTTTGCACGCTCGTTCCCTGCTGATTTCATCGCCGAAGGTATTGATCAAACGCGTGGCTGGTTCTATACGCTCCATAATCTGGCGACAGCATTGTTCGACCAACCAGCATTTCGCTCTGTTGTTGTCAACGAGCTGGTCCTCGATAGTGCAGGGCAGAAAATGAGCAAAAGCCGCGGCAATACCGTTGATCCAGTTGCGATGATGCAGCGCTACGGTGCCGATGCTGTGCGTTGGTACATGGTAGCCAGTAATCCGCCGTGGAAACCACTCCGTTTCAACGAGAACGACATCGCCTCGACTGTCCTGGCGGATGTCTTCCGAGCGCTGACGAACACGTATGCGTTCTTTGCACTCTACGCCAACATTGATGGTTTTACAGCATCAGAACCAGCAGTGCCTATCGCTGAGCGTCCGGAAATTGATCGATGGATCCTATCGGCACTCCATACGCTGCGGACACGCTACTGCGAAGAAATGGATCGCTACGACATCACACGCGCTGCACGACTTGTGCAGGATTTCATCCGCCGTGACGTTTCCAATTGGTATGTGCGGCGCAATCGGAGACGGTTCTGGAAGGGGGAGCGGGACGATGATAAGCGCGCCGCTTACCAAACGCTTTACGAAGTGCTCCGGACGGTGAGCATCCTGATTGCGCCAATTGCACCGTTCTTGGCTGAAGATCTCTACCAGCGGATCCGGCGTGAGAGCGATCCGATCTCTGTCCATATGGAACGAATCGAGCCGGGTGATCCATCGCTTTGGGATGGAGTACTCGAACGGCGGATGGCATTAGCGCAGCAGATCGTGTACCTTGCCCGATCACTCCGCGAGAAAGCACGGATCCGTACGCGGCAGCCGCTACGGCGGATCCTCATCCCGCCCGTCACAACTGAGCAGCGCCTCGATATTGAGCATGTTGCTCCACTCATTGCAGAGGAAATCAACGTCAAAGCCATCGAATTCCTCGATGATGATGCTGCAATCGTGCGCCGCACCGCAAAACCAAACTACCGTACGCTCGGCAAACGGTTCGGAAAGGACGTCCAGCACATCGCCTCTGCCATTCGTAATCTTTCCCCAGCGCAGATTCGCCACCTTCTTGCCAATGGTGAGCTTGTGTTGGAGCTCGATACTTTTACTGCGTCTATCACACTTGAGGACGTTGAGATTGTCAGTGAGGACATCGAGGGATGGCTTGTCGCCTCAGAAGGAAACATCACCGTTGCGCTCGATACCGACATTACTCCAGAACTCCGTGCGGAGGGGGTTGCCCGTGAGGTAGTCAACCGGATTCAGCATTTGCGGAAAGCAAACGGGTTGCATGTGACCGATCGCATTCGGCTTGCAATCGCTGCAACGGAAGACATCCGCACCAGTCTCGAACGAATGCGCGAGTACGTTATGGAGGAAACGCTCGCGGTCGAACTCCAACTCTCCCCAGCGCTCGAGAGTACTGGCGACCGTCCGAGCGATGATACTTCCGTCGAAATTGATGGAACGATTGTCCACATTCACTTAACGCCGGCGGTATGAGACGCCTGCAATCACTACGCTAAGGGTACTACGAGCACCGCTCTGAACCGATACTGTCAGGGAGGCTCTTTGTTCGCCGTCTCGTTGAGCACGGAGTCATTGCAGTCCTGCTTTTAGTGATTTCCTTGTGCATTGGCGTCGTCGGTTACCACGCGATAGAGGGACTTGCGTGGGTGGATGCCATACTCGAGGCAGCAATGATTCTTGGAGGGATGGGACCACTCAATCCATTGCACACATCGGCAGGGATTGTTTGCTGCCCCTTATGCGCTCTATGCGGGAGTGGCGTTTTTAGCAACAGTTGGGTTGTCGATTGCGCCGGTCGTCCATCGGCTGCTCCACCGTCTCCATGCAGAGCAGCGCTCCTCGAGCGAATAATGGTAGCCTGCCTGGTGCGAGTGTGACAAAGGGAAATTACTTCTGTGCCGGAATGTGTAGGACGCCAACGAGTTCAGGGAGAATGCGTTCGATATGTGCCATATCACGTTCCCATGCGATGAGCTGGATGACAGCAATCCAATCACGCGTGCCGAATATACCGTAGGTCGTTTGGACCGTATCGCCACGACGCGGCGAAAGAGAACGATACCAGATACCTTCGTGTGTACCGACTCGTGGATGTCCTGTGGGGGACCATCGCTCCAATCCTTTCCGTGCAGCAACATGTTCGATGACGTCCACCAGTGTGGAGTCGCTATACGGATTGTGCGCGACAAGGTAGTCTAAACGAACCATGGGGAGTTGAACGGTGACGGTATTCCACAACGTGTCCTCGCTGCCGTTGAGTAAGAAGAACGATGATGAGCGTGAGGTCGAAACTTTGGTGCTCCACGCATGAGGGATTGCTACCGACCAACCGTGGGGGTGTCGTAGGTGTGATGTGTCACGGTGATGGACGTTCTCCATTGTAATGGATGCGAGAATCTGACTGTAAATACGGTGACAGGTAGTGCCAACGGTGCGTGGGTTTGTCCGACTTCGCACGATGATGAGCGCCACATCGGAGCCGCGTGGGGCGGATGTGATGAGTGTAACGAGAGAATCCGACGTCGTTGAATCTCGAAGTTCGATACTGATTTCTTCTGCGGGGACACTACCGACCAAACGCTGCGTGGCACCGGTGGTCATCGTTGGTGCTGATCCGCGCCTGGAGCGGCGGAGTTGTTGCAGGTCCAGCAACCGCCCGAGTAAATCAATTGTACCAAGAAATTCTGGAACAGCAGCCACGAGTATCGAGATCGAATCTCCATACCGTGCGTGAAACGCCGTCGGTGCTTCTGCAGATGGAGAAACAGTGGGCACTGAGAGATCGAAGCTGTAAATGTCCGAAGAGGAGTAGTTCGCCAGTGACCACGTACCCAGCACAAGCGCACTCGATCGAGGAAGATGTACGCGAATATCTGCTGCTGTTAGTGTAATGGGTGTATCGTCCGCCGTTGCATAAGAAAGGCAGAAGACACGACACCATAACAATGGAAGAATCCATTGCATAGGGGATGCTATAGGTCGGAGCACAATAGGGCGCGAAATTAGCACCAGCGAATTGATGGAACAGAAAAATGTGGGGAACACCACGAGAGCTGTTCCCCACTATCCAAGCGTTGGTGAAGCGATGGTGTGTTATTTAAGTCGCAGAAATTCGATCCGTTGGTTGACTGAACTATAGGGACGACGTCGGTCGATGAGCTCGCTCGTTCCGTAGCCTCTTGCAATGAGTCGAGTAGGCGCAATCCCACGATTGATGAGCCACATTCGGACTGATTCGGCACGTTCTTGCGAAAGACGCACTTCCTGTGATTCTTTGCGGCGCTTATTCCTCGATTTCGATGCGTGACCTTGGATTTCGATTTCCATCTCTGGGTAGTCCTGGAGCGTTTTCAGCACTTCTTCGAGTGCCGAAAATGAGCGTGGCAGAATTTCAGCACTATTTTTCTTGAACGTAATCCCGCGGAGCACCATCTTCTTTCCAACATCGAGCGCTGGTTTCATTTCTTCTTGTGGTGCTTTCTTTTCCTCTTGTGGTTTGGGAACGTCGTCACTCGGATCGAGGGGATTAGTCTTCTGTATTAACACTTCAGTCCCATCGTCAACGGTACCTTTATCGGTATCCCGATCGAGAGGATTGGTTCGGTACGTCTTGATTTCCTCACCATCGCTGAGGAGGTCAGCATCAGAGTCCGATTTGAGCGGGTCTGTTTTATACTGCTTAACTTCCTCACCATCGGTGAGACCATCACCATCAGTATCAGGCTTTAACGGGTCGGTCTTGTACTTACTAACTTCTTCACCATCGGTGAGACCATCACCATCAGTATCGGCTTTCAATGGATTCGTCCTGTATTGCATCACCTCTTCGTAATCACTGAGGCTGTCGTTATCGCTATCGGGACGCAGAGGATTCGTGCGGTAATCGTTAACTTCCTCACCGTCCGTGAGTTTATCACCGTCGGTGTCGGCTTTGAGCGGCTCGGTTTTGTATTGTTTGATTTCGACGCCGTCATTGAGTCCATCGCCATCGGTATCAGGATTTTTGGGGTCAGTGCGATAGACTTTCACTTCTTCACCGTCTTTGATTCCATCGCCATCGGTATCAGGATTTAACGGATCGGTGCCGATCTGTTCTTCTTCGATATCGGTCAAGCCGTCGTTGTCACTGTCGGTGATGTCGTCACGGACGCTATACATGAAGCTGAGCATCCCACTCCAGAATCCATCATTCTGGGCATCGTGAAGTGGATTCATATCGTCGTTGAATGTTGGATGGCCGCCGAGCGCTATATCGAGCGACCAACGATTGCTCAGCTTGACGTTCAATCCAATACCAAGTGGTGCGTACGGAGCGGCACCGGAGACAGAGTCTTCTGCTCGGCCAGTTGGCGGTGCGTCTTTGTATCCTCCGAGTCGTATCGTGCCAGGGTCATACCTATAGTACACGTAACCTAAGCCCGCATATAGGTATGGCTTGACCCCGATAAATTGGAATGGTGTGAGCCGAACTCGAATATCGAGTGGGGTTGCATATGTGCGGTAATCACGGTATTTCTCAAGTGCAGAGGAAGCAAAAAGGGCATACCCCCCGCCGGCTTCTATCGCTACCGAACGGCTGGTTGCGTAGAGGAGAGCGGCACGAAACTGCCCCGTGAGGGGGCGGCTCACTGCTTCGTTGATCCCACTGACGAAGCCACCTCCGAAGCTGAGTGCCCACGATTGAGGATTTTGCGCTAGCGTCGTCGCTGCACTTGCGAGAGCAAACAAAGAGATGCACCAAAATCGTGTGAGCATTTTTCTAATAACATGATTGTTAGACATACAGTTGCTCGTTGCAATCTAACCGAGGGGTCTGCAGGGTCTCTACTAAATTAACTGTGGTATAGCGCTTCGCATTCGAGTACCTGTTAGTAAAGGGCATCACTATCGGCAACTCGAAATTACTGCACTAACATGACGAACGCGATCATCCATACAAAATTTCGTAGTTCTACGGAGGTAGCTTCGAAAGCTCTTTTGAGTGGGTCAATCCGACCAGAATGGTGCATCTCTGCGGAGTGTCAAACCAGTCGAATGCTGCCAGAATAAATCTGACCACGAGAAAGACGTTCGCAATGACGGTAAATTTTTTCACGCGACTGGTTGAAGCTATGATACCGGCCAGTCCACCGAAGAATGCAATGAGTACGTCCCACAATGTCGGGCTCGTGCGTGCGATGAGCTCTGATTGGGGTTCCTTCAATGGTGAAACTGTGTAGTATAATGCAGACGTAAGAACGCTAATAATGACGGCGACACCAAAGTTCTTACTCGATTTCTTAAGGAGCCTAACGTCATACGTGGCTAAGCTGACACCGATACCGATGATGGGTCCCATTAAGGGGAAATCAACATCGCCCCGATGATGACAGCTGTCGAGTTGACGTTCAAACCAACCGATGCTACCAGGACAGCGCAAATGAGTACCCAGAGATTGACGCCTCGGAATTCGACATCGCGCTCCAATACAGCGACGATCGCCTCGGGATGATCACGATCGTGCTGAAGGTCCAGCCGCTCGAACAGTTTAGCTAGCCGAGCAATAATACGTCGAGTGTTCATTCATCACTGGGGAGCGATGGAGGGGTGGACAGACGATTTTCCAACTCATCAGAGTGTCGGATGAGCCCACCACCGTGAGCTGCTGTACCAATGAGCGCGATGGATACAAGCACCGCCAAAAGGAGCACCGCGGTCGCCTTCCAGAGCAGTCGTTCATTCCACCAGCGTCGTGCGACTGTGATTCCAAGAGCAATCCCTGTTGTAATGAGTGTTGCGAGCACAGCCACCTTCGCGCTTTCTTCATGGGATTCGATCGCTGGAGCGTTGATGCCAGGCGCGTGCTCGAGGACATGCTCGGCACGTTCGCCTGTCAACTGTGCAAGGAATGCGTTGATACCTGCAACCACGATAAGCCAGAGTGCAGCGCTGAGCAGACTCCGATTCTTCCGCGCAAGTGCGCCCCCCCAAGGAGTGCGGCAGCGATCAGTGAACAGTACAATGGCGCGTGGTTGACGATCAGATGGAGGTATGCTGGATTCATCCCTAGTCCTATTCTGGAAAACTACATGCTGCACCAAATATCGCAAATGCACGTGCGAGTATTTTTGCTCATACAACGTTCGGAATAGCACATGAAAACGCAGCACACTGCTTCCCAACAGCTACTCCCCATGTCACTCGTTCCAGGATTTGAGCGTCGCACGACGGCAATCGCGATAGCTGTCATCATTGTGCTCGTCATTGCGTTTCTCTGGAACGGCATCTTCGGAGGTGCGTTCGTTTCATCCGACAGTCTTTCATCAGAAAGTTTCAAACCCTACTTGGAGAACGTCTCCAAGCGTGGAGAGTTTCCGCTCTGGGTACCGTACATTTTCAGTGGGATGCCGGGCTATGGCGCACTCTTGGTGACAGGGGATCGGTGGTGGGATGTTGTCAGTGCCGTCGTCTTCGGTATTGCCAAAGCGTTTGGGAGTCTTTTGGGCAGCGACACAGCGCGCATCGCGTTTTGGTATGTGCTCTACGGCGCAGGAATGTATGTGCTGCTCCGCAGAAAAGGGCACGTCCCACTCGTTGCACTCGCGTGTGGTCTGGCGGCGGTACTGTCGACGTTCGTCATTGTGTGGGTGATGATTGGTCATTTGACCAAGCCTGTCGCTCTGGCGATGTTCCCCTGGATTTTGTTGGGTCTGGAGTCTCTCCGTGAGCGGTGGAGACTGCTCGATGCTGTACTCTTAGTTGTTGCAGTACACATTCTGGTTGAATCAACACATTTGCAGATGGTATTCTACGGGGTCTGCACCTTTGCCCTGTACTTGCTCTTCGAGCTTGGGAGTGCCTTGCTCCGACGCCAGTCCGTCTGGGGAGTGCTCCGTGCTGGTGTGACGCTTGCAGTCGCTGCGGCGCTCTCCTTTGGGATGGCTGCCGACCGGTACCTTACGACGCTCGAGTACACGCCGTACTCGACGCGGGGCACTGTGCCGATTAGTGTTCGGACAAATCCTAACGCTGCGCAACAGAAGAAACTCGACGGCAACGACTACGAATACGCGACGAACTGGTCGTTTTCGCCAGAGGAGATGATCACGTTCATCGTCCCGAACTACTTTGGATTCGGCAAGCTCGACTACCGTGGACCGCTTACTGGTGGTCGCTCGACGAAAATCATGGCATACTGGGGGCAGATGCCGTTTACCGATGCCGCAAACTACATGGGAGTTTTTGTCCTCGTGTTAGCTATCATTGGTGCATGGCTCTATCGGCGCGAGGTCTTTGTGCAATTTCTTGTCGTGCTTGGGCTGTTTGCGCTCCTTCTGTCATTTGGGAAGACCTTTCCCGTACTTTACGATGCGTTCTACTACCACGTGCCGATGTTCAACAAGTTCCGCGCGCCAAGCATGGCGCTGGCGATGCTCCAATTTGCCGTTCCTCTCTTGGCTGCATACGGCCTCCGTGGCATTGCCGAGCAGCGTTCGGTACGGACAGTCCGACTGCTCCTGGTTCTCTCGGGAGTATGGTTCGTGTTGGGATTCGTCGTACCAGGGCTTTTTGAATCGACCTACCGCCAGAGTGTAATGGCAAGTCAGCAGCTTGCGCAGTATTCGCCCGAGATCAAAGCAGAGCTTGCGCGCTTTGTCTATAGCCAAATGCGAAGCGATTGGATCGCGTCAGGGGTAGTGCTTTTGATCGGATCTTTGTTGCTCCTGCTTTGGGTGCGGGGGACACTTCGACCGCAGTGGGCATTACTTGGCATGCTCGTCCTCATCGTCGGTGATCTCTGGCGCGTTGGCCACCGTCCGATGGAAGTCACCAAAGGTGCAACTCCAGAGCGAACGTTTCCACGCTACGATTACGTGGACTTCCTTCGTCGCGATTCGAGTGACTATCGGATTGCGGACTTTGGTGCACTCCCAGTGCCAAATGCCTCCGCCTACTACGGCTTTGAGAACATCCATGGATATCACTCTGCCAAAATGCGGATTTACCAAGACCTCATGGACGAAGCAGGAAATGGGGGAGGGTCGGTCATCTTGAACCCTTTCCTGTGGAATTTGCTCGGTGTTAAATACATCCTTACCGAGCGTCGGATGTTCGACCAATCAGAGCCAGTCTTCCGTTCTACCAGCGGGGTGCTCGTCTATGAAAACCCGACCGCACTCCCACGTGCGTTCTTTGTTCGCCACGCCGCTGTCGCGACCGACATTGCGATTCTTCAGCGATTACGAGCGGGGGATTTCGAACCGCTTGACACGGTGTTTCTCGAGCAAGCGCTGCCCGTTCCAGTCGTCCCTCCTGATAGTGGTGCCTTTGTTCAACTTGTCGAGCGCTCCTACCACACGCTGCGTTACCGAGTGCGCGCGACGGGCACGAATCTGCTCTTTCTGAGCGAGGTGTTCTATCCCGTTTCGTGGCATGCATACGTGGATGGTACGGAGACGCCCATCTACAAGGCGAACTTCGCGTTCCGTGCTCTCGTCATTCCACCTGGAGAACACACCGTAGAATTTCGCTTTACCTCTCCTGCGTTCGAGCAAGGGAAAACAATCAGCATGGCGAGTACTGTCATTGTGCTTCTTGCGTTCGGTGGGGTTTTTGTCGAGCTCTGGCGAAGGCGCACCAAAGCCAGGGGAACGTGAGTATGCATGCGTACAAGTGCGTTACTACTGCACAATCGGAGAAGATGATAGGACTGTTGCGGAACCTCAGCTTTAGTGGTGTACAGCTAACGCACCGAGAAGCGCTGCAGTGAGTCTACACGTGATACTCCTGGTGGTGCATTCACTCAATACCCTGTAGTTTCGTTTACAGCGGTGCATGTCATATATTCCGTAGTGCTGCGATGCTGTTACGGTGCAGTCTTTCGGTTCTTATCGGATGTGCGATGGTTGCACGTGCGAGCGATACGCTGACCATTCCGCTCATCACAAATGAGCGGTTTCCGGGACAACCCTCTGAAAAGCAAGCAGTCGTGCATCTTCCGACTGATCGGAGCTATGCACGTCTTCATCTCTGGGTGCGTCTTTCCTGTCCGTGTGGACGAGGGCTTGGCGAGTGGGACTATACAGTGCGCTTTTTTGTGCTGCGTCCCACAGCGGAGCGGGATTCTGCTGGCAATCCCAACAGTGAACGAATTGAAATTGCTCGTTTCATCACACCGTATGCTGGAAACCGTCCTACCACGTGGTCCTGGGCATGGCGGTTGGATGTGACGGACTACCGCATCCTATTCGGTGATAGCACGACTGTTATTGTGTCCTATCAAGGCTGGACGCAGAGTGCACTCTTTAGAGTGCACTCTTTACCGTATGGTTGGAAGCTATCGAAGGTGTACCCCCCTATGAAGTGTTTGCACTCGAGCAGCTCATTGATGGCTCATTCCAATACGGCAATCCCGATAATCCAATTGACCAGTA
>Ga0308390_1000087_pt1 | contig 70479 bp, 86 predicted proteins | sample Hotspr2Sample149_FD_202358 | JGI IMG/M metagenome (GOLD analysis project Ga0308390, IMG submission 202358) | Hot spring phototrophic mat microbial communities from Mushroom Spring, Yellowstone National Park, Wyoming, United States - 20040719_149 ...
CCGGGGGACAACGTGCGGCTGCGGGTGGAGTTGGACAAGCCGGTGGCGCTGGAGGAAGGGTCGCGCTTTGCCATCCGGGAAGGTGGCCGCACGGTCGGCGCCGGCGTCGTCACCAAGATCATCAAGTGAGGGGTGGTCGGCGATGTCGCGGAGACCGACGCAGCGTATTCGAATCCGACTGAAATCGCACGATCACCGGATTCTCGACCAGTCGGCGCGGCAGATCGTGGAGACAGCGGAAAGCACCGGTGCGAAGGTCGCCGGACCGATTCCGTTGCCGACCCGAATCGAGCGGTTCACCGTGATCCGCTCGCCGTTCATCGATAAGGACTCGCAGGAGCACTTCGAAATCAGGACGCACAAGCGGTTGATCGATGTGCTCGAACCGAGTCCATCCACGATTCGAGCACTCATGCGGCTGACGTTGCCGGCCGGTGTGGACATCGAAATCAAGCTCTGAGCGTGGGAGACCGCGCTCCAGATCATGCTCGCAGAGTGGCGAGGGCACGCTGGAGTGTCTGGAGCCACCAGTAAGGTAGAGGAGAGCCGATGATCGAGGGGCTTTTGGGACGCAAACTGGGGATGACCCAGATCTTCGATGATGAGGGACGGGCCATACCGGTAACCGTTCTCGAGGTAGGTCCCTGTGTGGTGACACAGGTGAAGACCAGCGATCGGGACGGGTACCAGGCGGTCCAGCTCGGCTTTGGACACCGAAAGCGCCAAAATCGTCCAATGCAAGGACATCTCCGGGCATCGGGCGCATCGCCGCGCTACTTGAAAGAAGTGCGCGTCGACGATGCTACTCGATTCCAGGTCGGTCAGGTCATCGATTGTACGATCTTTCAGCCTGGCCAGTTGGTGGACGTTATCGGCTGGCGCAAGGGTCGGGGTTTCCAAGGAGGAGTCAAGCGTCACGGCTTCGCCGGCGGCCCCAAGACCCATGGTCAGTCCGATCGTCACCGTGCGCCCGGATCGATCGGCCCGACGACGGATCCGGGACGGGTGCACAAGGGGAAGCGGATGGCTGGCCGGATGGGACCAGTGCGGGTCACGGTGCAGAACCTGCGGGTGGAGCGTGTCGACCCGCAGCGGAATCTGGTCCTCGTACGAGGGGCAGTGCCTGGCCATCCGAACGGCCTGGTGATCGTCCGATATGCGGTCAAGCAGCGGCGCGCGAAGGCAACGGCGTGATGGAGGGGGCATCGATGCAGGTTCCGGTCTATGACCTCGAGGGACGAGCAGTCGACCACATCGAGCTGGCTGACTCGGTCTTCGGCATCACGCCGAATATTCCGGTAATGCACCAAGCCTTGGTGCGCCAGCTGGCGAATGCCCGGGCCGGGACACACGATTCCAAGACGCGCGGTGAGGTTCGTGGAGGCGGCCGCAAGCCGTGGCGTCAGAAAGGTACGGGACGAGCGCGCCAGGGCAGCATTCGTGCACCTCACTGGAAGGGCGGCGGTGTGGTGTGGGGTCCGCACCCCCGCTCGTATCGGCAGGAAATGCCGAAGAAAATGCGCCGGTTGGCTATTCGCTCACTACTCTCGGTCAAGCAGCGCGGGAACCAAATTGTCGTTGTGCGTGGCTTGACTGACATCGAGCCCAAGACGAAAGTGATGAAGGGTGTCCTGCAGCGGCTTCCGCTCGCAACGGCGCGGTCAACGCTGATCGTGGTCGATCAGCGACGAGACAACGTCCGTCGAGCGGCAGGCAATCTCGAGGACGTGAAAATTCTCGTCGCGCATAACATGAATATCCGCGATGGACTGAAGTACGAGCGCATGATCCTGACACCGGAAGCGGTGGAGGTCATTCACCGCCTTTGGGCACAAGAGGGGGCGTGATCATGGAACTGCCATACCAGGAAATTATTCGACGCCCGCTCATTACCGAGAAGAATACACGCCTGATGGAGATGAGTCAGTACATGTTCGAGGTTCATCCGGAGGCGAACAAGATCCAGATCAAAGAGGCGATCGAGCGGACATTCAATGTGAAGGTCAAGAAGGTTAACACGATGAATGTCCGCGGAAAAGTTCGCCGACGGATGCGCAAAGGTGGTGGCGTTCCCATTGTGGGACGCGAACGGTCGTGGAAGAAGGCGATCGTGACCTTGGAGCCGGGTTACACGATCGACCTCTTCAGCCAGTTGTGACGGAACTGAGGTGTGGCGATGCCGATCAGAGTCTACAAACCGACGACACCCGGGCGCCGCAATACGTCGGTGCTCACCTACGAGGAGATCACAAAGGAAGAGCCGGAGAAGTCGCTCATCGAGCCACTCAAGAAGCACGCCGGGCGGAACAACCGCGGTGTGATCACGACGCGACATCGCGGCGGTGGGAACAAGCGCTTCTATCGGATCATCGACTTCCGCCGCGATAAGTGGGGCATTCCGGCTAAGGTGGCAGCGATCGAGTACGATCCGAACCGGACGGCATTCATCGCGCTTCTTCACTACGCTGACGGCGAGAAGCGTTATATTCTCGCTCCCTTGGGGCTGAAAGTGGGTGATATTGTCCAGTCCGGTCCAGGGGCACCCATCAGGGTCGGGAATGCGCTCCCGCTGCGGGAGATTCCGCTCGGTACCCAGGTGCACAATGTCGAACTCTATCCCGGGCGGGGAGGTCAACTGGTGCGAGCGGCCGGTGCGGTGGCGCAGGTTGTCGCGAAGATCGATAACTATGTGCACCTGCGCTTGCCCTCGGGTGAGATCCGTATGGTTCATGCGGACTGCATGGCAACCATCGGGCAGGTCGGGAACTTGGACCACCAGAACGTGAGCATCGGCAAAGCTGGACGCAAGCGCCATATGGGCTGGCGACCAGCGGTGCGTGGCTCCGCGATGACGCCGCGCGATCACCCGCATGGTGGTGGTGAAGGGAAAGCACCGCGGGGCATGCCGCCCAAGACTCCGTGGGGTAAGCCCGCGCTCGGCAAGCGCACGCGCCGGAACAAGAAATCGGACCGCTTCATCATCCGGCAGCGCTATGAGGCCTAGCCGGCGAGGAGGATGAACGATGGGTCGATCGTCGAAAAAGGGACCGTACATTGATCCCAAACTCAACAAGAAGATCGACGAGCTCAACCGGACAGGAGAGCGCCGGGTCATCCGCACGTGGGCTCGGGATTGCACGATTTTCCCCGAGATGGTCGGCCACACCATCGCCGTACACGATGGCCGTCGGCACGTGCCGATCTACATCACCGAGCAGATGGTGGGGCACAAGCTCGGGGAATTCGCACCGACCCGGACGTATCGCGGTCATGGTAAGGACGCCGAGCGGACGACCCGGCGTCGATAAGGTGAAGAGGAGCGTGCAATGGAAGTCCGAGCCATGGTGCGCGAGGTGCGGGTATCGCCGCAGAAGGCACGAATGGTCATCGACGTGATTCGCGGTAAGCCGCTGCGCGACGCATTGGCGGTCCTGCGGGTGCTGCCGCAGAAGACAGCACCGATCGCGTTGAAACTGCTCCGCTCGGCAGCAGCCAATGCCGAGCACAATTACGACCTTGATCCGGATCGCCTGTACGTGAAGCGCATCTATGTGGACGAGGGACCGCGGTACAAGCGCTGGCAGCCCCACGCGCGCGGACGCGTCGGTCGCAAGTGGCGCCGCACGTCGCACATTACGGTCATTCTCGACGAGTTGCCGGAGAAGGGAGCGCCGCGTGGGTAGGAAAGTCAACCCGATCGGCTTTCGTCTCGGGATCGTTCATGATTGGGAATCGAAATGGTTCGCCGAGAAAGATCGGCAGTACCGCGAGCAGCTGCACGAGGATCTCGACATTCGGGAGTTAGTACATCGTGAGTTACCGCGGGCTGGAATCTCCCGCATCGAGATCCAGCGGGCGGTGAATCGCGTCGATGTCACGATCCATACCGCAAAGCCTGGAGTGGTGATCGGGAAGCAAGGCGCAAATGTCGAGCGGTTGCGCCAACTCTTGGAGTCGCGCATCGGGAAGAAGGTCCATCTCAATATTCAGGAGATCCGCAAGCCGGAACTCGATGCGCGTTTGGTGGCGGAAAGCATTGCGGAGCAGATCACGCGGCGAGTCTCCTATCGGCGTGCGATGAAGCATGCGGCTGCGGCCGCGATGCGGGCCGGGGCCAGAGGGGTCAAAATTCGCGTCAAGGGTCGGTTGGGTGGTGCCGAGATGAAGCGCATGGTCTGGGAGATCGTGGGTCGGGTACCGCTCAATACGATCCGCGCGAACATCGACTATGCGGTCGTTCATGCCCCGACGATCTACGGACAGATCGGCGTCAAAGTATGGATCTATCACGGTGATGTCCTGCCAGAAGCTCGTCCGCCGATCGCGGCGGGTGTCGTCGCTGAGTAGACGAGGGAGCTCGACCAATGTTGATGCCACGTCGAGTACAGCACCGTAAGCAACACCGTTATCGCACGAAGGGAATCGCCTGGCGAGGAAGCACCCTCGTATTCGGCGATTATGGGATCCAGGCTTTGGAGCCAGCATGGGTGACGGCGCAGCAGATCGAGGCGGCACGGCGTGCGATCACCAATGCTGTGCGCCGCGGCGGAAAAGTCTGGATTCGTGTTTTCCCCGACAAGCCGGTCACCAAAAAGCCGGCTGAGACACGGATGGGGAGTGGAAAGGGTAACCCAGAATACTGGATGGATGTCGTCAAGCCGGGTCGCATCCTGTTCGAGCTCGCTGGCGTCCGTGAGGAACTGGCGCTGGAGGCGCTGACCCGGGCGATTCACAAGTTGCCGTGCCGTTGCCGGATCGTCAAGCGCGAGCGCCCCGGTGAAGCGGCTGAGGAGGAGGCATCATGAAACCGGCGGAGCTCCGTGCCCTGACGGACGATCAGCTGCGGCAGAAGCTGGACGAGTTGCGCAACCAAGTGCGCGACCTCCGGTTTGCCGCGGCACTGGGCCAGCTGAGAGATACGGCGGCGATTCGCAAGGCGCGGAAGGATATCGCGCGCATCTTGACGATCCTCCGTGAACGGGAGCAGGCTCGTTTGGCAGAACAGGGGCTGCTTCCGCCACCGAAATTGACCAGGCGCGAGCGGCGGAAGCGTCCAGAACAGCTTGCGCAGCAGCAGCGAAAGGGGTGATGCTTAGTGGACGGCCACACGGGTGAGACTCGTGAACCGGGAGCGACCCAACCGCAGCGGCAGAAGCGGCGTTTGACCAAGGTTGGACGTGTCGTCTCGGATAAGATGGATAAGACTGTCGTCGTGGCGGTCGATTACTGGCGGCGCCATCCGCTCTACAAGAAGACAGTGCGCCGCACGAGCAAGTTCTACGCCCACGACGAATACAACTTGTGCCGGATCGGGGATCTCGTTCTGATCGAAGAGACGAGGCCGATCAGCAAGTTGAAGCGGTGGGTTGTTCGCCAGATTCTGGAGCGGGCGACACCGGAAGTTCAGGCGGAGCTCATCGAGGAGCGCGAGCGAGAGGGCGAGGTGAAGGCATGATCCAGCCACTCTCGAAGCTGGTCGTCGCTGATAATACCGGCGCCAAGGAGATCATGTGCATTCGCGTTCTCGGGGGCTCCAAGCACCGCTACGGAACCGTGGGAGACTTGATTGTTGCATCGGTGAAAAAAGCTGAGCCGAATGCGGCAGTCAAGAAAGGTGACGTCGTGTACGCGGTCATCGTCCGGACGAAGAAAGAATATCGGCGCAAGGACGGATCGTATATCAAGTTCGATGACAACGCAGCGGTGCTGGTGACTCCGCAGGGGCAGCCCCGGGGGACACGAATCTTCGGACCGGTCGCGCGGGAACTGCGTGAGAAGCACTACATGCGCATCATCTCACTGGCGCCGGAAGTGTGGTGAGGGGTGCCAGGTATGGCAGCGAGGATCGTGACCGGCGATGAAGTGATCGTGATTCGCGGGAAGGATCGGGGAGCGCGCGGTCGCGTGCGCCAGAATCTTCCGCGGGAAGATCGCGTCATCGTCGAGGGTGTCAACATCGTCAAAAAGCACCAGCGGGCGATTCCGAGAGTGCGGCAGGCAGGCATCATCGAGATGGAAGCGCCGATCCATGTCTCGAAGGTCATGCTCATCTGCCCGCACTGCGGAAAGCCCACGCGGGTGGGCTTCCGTTTCACGGAGACGGGCGAGAAAGTGCGCTATTGCAAGAAGTGCCAGCAGGTGATCGAAAAGCCTGCTCTTCATCGGCGAACGAAGTGAAGGCGAATGAGCGATGACGGCTGAGGTGCATGAACGAGTCGAGCCACGGTTGAAGCGGTTGTACCGGGAAGAGGGGGTGCCGAGGCTGATGGAAGAGTTCGGCTACCCGCACCGCTTAGCCGTGCCGCGCCTCGAAAAGATCGTGCTCAATATCGGCTTGGGCGAGGCTGTCTCGAATCAGAAGGCGATCGACCATGCGATGAACGACCTCGTAGCGATCACCGGGCAGCGTCCAGTGGTGACGCGAGCCCGAAAGTCGATCGCCGCCTTCCGCCTGCGGAAGGGTATGCCGATCGGCGTAATGGTCACCTTGCGCGGCAATCGCATGTGGGATTTCCTCGATCGGTTGATCGCAATCGCGCTGCCACGAATCCGCGATTTTCGCGGTGTCTCTCCCAAGTCGTTCGATGGCAGGGGGAACTACACGCTCGGGCTCCGCGAGCAACTGGTCTTCCCCGAGGTCGACTACGACAAGATCGACAAGGTGCGCGGGCTCGAGGTCACGATCGTGACGACCGCGCGAACCGATCGCGAGGCCAGGCGCTTGTTGGAGCTGCTAGGTATGCCGTTTCGTGATTGATCGAAGAGAGCGAGAAGACAATGGCACGCAAGGCAAAGATCGTTGCATCGCTCAAGACACCGAAGTACGCGGTGCGGCACCACAACCGCTGCAAATTGTGTGGGCGTCCCCGAGCGTACATGCGGAAGTTCGGTTTGTGCCGCATCTGTTTCCGGCAACTCGCCTCGATGGGTAAGCTGCCCGGCGTACATAAGGCGAGTTGGTAGTGTGCAAGTGAGAGAAAGCGGGGCATGAGCGTCATGACCATTACAGATCCGATCGGAGACATGTTGACGCGCATCCGCAATGCAGGAATGGGCCGGAAGGCAGAAGCGACCATGCCAGCATCGAAGATGCTGGTCGAGATCGCACGGATCCTCAAAGAAGAGGGCTACATCGCCGACTATGCGGTCGAACCGGCTTCGCCGCGACCCATTTTGCGGATCCGTCTCAAGTTCACACCGGACAAGCGACCGGTCATTCGCGAAATCAAGCGGGTTTCGAAGCCCGGGCTGCGGATCTACGTCGGCAAAGACGAGATCCCGCGCGTTAAGGGTGGGCTGGGGATCGCCATCCTGACGACGTCGCAAGGCGTGATGACCGATGCGGAGGCGCGCCGCCGCGGCATCGGTGGCGAGGTCATCTGTACGGTGTTCTGAGATAGGAGGCGACCAATGTCTCGCATCGGTAAGCGACCCATTCCGATTCCAGCAGGAGTTCAGGTCGAGCTCACCCCGGACAATGTCGTCCGCGTGACTGGACCGAAGGGACAGCTGGAGCTGCGCCTTCACCCGAAGATGATCGTCCAGCGGGAAAACGGTGTCGTGCAGGTTCAGCGCCCATCCGATGAACGTTTTTTCAAGCAGCTCCACGGACTGTACCGTACCTTGATTGCCAATATGGTACAGGGTGTAACGGAAGGATTCCGAAAAGATCTCGAGATTCATGGTGTCGGTTATCGTGCTGCCCTCGAGGGAAAGACGCTGGTGCTTACCGTCGGGTACTCACACCCGGTACGGATCGATCCACCACCGGGTATCAGCTTTATCGTGGAATCACCGACGCGTATCGGTGTCGTCGGTATCGACAAGCAGGTAGTCGGCGAGGTCGCCGCGCAGATCCGGCGGGTTCGTCCTCCGGAACCCTATCAGGGTAAAGGCATCCGGTACGCGGGTGAGGTAATCCGACGCAAGGCTGGTAAGACCGGTAAGACCAAGGGTAGGAAGTAGCCTCGGGCGTTGAGTGGGCTACTCGAAAACGTCACAGGACGGGGATCGAGTAGCGGGCATCACGGTGGAGGGAAACGATGCGCTTTCAGTTCAAGCGACGGTTATCGCCGCGCAAGAGGCGGCATCTGCGGGTTCGTGCTAAGGTATTCGGCACCACCGAGCGGCCGCGCCTCAACGTCTTCCGGAGCAACAAACATGTTTACGCACAGATCATCGACGATACGCGTGGACACACGCTGGTCGCTGCTTCGACGCTCGAGAAAGAGGTGCGGGAGCGATTCCCTGATCCGCACCCCAAAATCGAGGAGGCGCGAATCGTTGGGCAAGTGGTCGGCGAGCGCGCACTGGCCAAAGGGATCACTCGGGTGGTCTTCGACCGTGGTGGCTATAAGTACCATGGGCGTGTGAAGGCGCTTGCTGACGGTGCCCGTGCTGCCGGATTGCAGTTCTGATCGAGGGGCGTGGGTAACGATGCCGGTTTTGAAAGAGGTGCGACGGGTCGATGCGAGCCGTCTAGGCGAGCTTCGCGAGCGTGTCATCCAAATCGCCCGCGTGGCAAAGGTGGTGCAGGGAGGACGGCGTTTCCACTTCCGGAGCGTGGTAGTGGTCGGAGATGGCCAAGGGCATGTCGGAGTCGGTATCGGCAAGGCGACGGAAGTTCCCGACTCGATCCGCAAGGCGGTCGAAAATGCCAAGAAGCATCTGATCGAGGTTCCACTCGATCGGACGACTATCCCGCACGAGGTGGAGGTCAAATTCAAGGCGACGCGGGTACTGATGAAGCCAGCCGCGCCGGGAACCGGAGTGATCGCGGGTGCCGGCGTTCGCGCGGTAGCGGAGGCGGCAGGGATCAAGGATCTCATTGCCAAGACGCACGGGAGCAACAACCCCGTCAATGTGACTCAGGCTGCGCTCTTGGCGCTCAGCCAACTGGAATCGCCGGAAGAAGTTGCGGCGCGCCGAGGACTCCCAGTCGAACGAGTACTGCGTGGTCGACGGAAGCGGGTGGAGAGCGATGGCCAGTAAGCGATTGCGCATTACGTACGTCAAGAGCGCGATCGGCTATCGACGCGAGCAACGGGAGACGTTGCGCTCACTCGGACTGCGCAAGCTGCACCAGCGTGTCGAGCACCCGGATACACCCACGATACGGGGGATGATCGCGAAAGTTCAGCACCTCGTGCGAGTAGAGGAACTCGAGGGAGCTTCCTCGGAGTGAGCGGAGGAACGGGATGAAGTTGCATGAGCTGAAACCAGCTCCGGGATCACGACGACCGAAGACGCGTGTGGGACGTGGGATCGCTGCGGGGAAGGGAAAGACGGCAGGCCGAGGAACCAAGGGGCAAAAGGCGCGCAGCAAGGTACGTCCCGGCTTCGAGGGCGGCCAGAACCCACTGTACCTGCGTCTCGGCCGCATGCGTGGTTTCAAGAATTCGTTCAAGATCGTGTACGAGGTGGTCAACGTCGGTCGCCTGAACGAGCTGCCCTATGAAGGAGTGATTACGCCAGACGTCCTGCGCTCCTTCCGTCTCGTACGCGAGAACGGCGCGCCGGTCAAGATTCTCGGTGACGGTGACGTGACGCGTCCGCTTCACGTCCAAGCCCATGCCTTCTCGGAGAGCGCTCGGCAGAAGATTCTTGCCGCTGGTGGTACGGTGGAGGTCATCAGCTGATGCTCGAAGCACTCGTCAGTGCCTTCAAGCTTCCTGATCTTCGGCGCAAATTGCTCTTCACGCTGGGAATTCTCATCATTTTTCGTTTTGTGGCAACTATTCCGGTTCCCGGCGTGGATCAGCAGGCTCTGAAGCAGTTGCTGGAGACGAACCAGTTCCTAGGCGTGCTCAATCTCTTTTCTGGTAGTACACTGACGAACTTTTCGATCGTCGCTCTCGGAGTGTACCCGTACATCACTGCTTCGATCGTGATGCAGCTCCTGACACCGGTGATCCCGCGTTTGACCGAACTCTCCAAAGAGGGGGCGCTCGGTCGAGCGAAGATCAACCAGTACACGCACTGGCTGACCGTGCCGTTGGCCCTGCTCCAGGCGTACGGGCATGCCGCACTGATGAGCAGCGCGGGAGTGCTGCGCGATTTCGGACTCTTCGACAGTGCGACCTGGCTGCGGAGTTTGGCGCTTCTTCTCACGCTGACGGCAGGAACGGTGTTTCTCGTCTGGCTCGGTGAGCTGATCACCGAAAATGGTATCGGCAATGGCGTCTCGATCATCATCTTGGGTGGAATCGTTGCGCAACTCCCCAGCTCCGTGGCCCGCCTCGTAACCGGCGGCACACTGTCCGAAAACCTGATCGGCACGGTCGCCTTTTTGGCGATCGGTCTCCTGATCATCGTTGGGATCGTCCTGATCACGGAAGGGCAGCGACGCATCCCGGTGCAGCATGCGCGACGGGTCCGGCGGGGGCGCGTCTACGGCGGAGGGATGACCTATATTCCACTCAAAGTCAACTCCGCTGGCATGATTCCGCTGATTTTCGCCATCAGTATCTTGTTGTTGCCGGGCATGATCGCCAACTTCCTGGCAACCTCCGAGATCACCTGGTTACGTGATGTCGCGAACGGGATCGCGCGGGTGTTCGATCCCAACAGCCTGCCCTATCAGATCGCTTACTTCGTCATGGTCGTGGCGTTCACCTATTTTTACACGATGATCCTCTTTCAGCAGCAGAACATCGCCGAAACGCTTCAGCGCCAAGGTGCTTTCATACCGGGAATTCGACCTGGACGCGCAACTGATGAATACTTGACCAAGGTGCTCATGCGCATCACGTTGATCGGTGCGCTGTTTCTGGGAGTTGTGGCGGTCCTTCCGTACATCGTTGCAAAGATCACTGGGGTGACGGTGCTTTTTCTCAGTTCCACGTCGCTCCTGATCGTCGTCGGTGTGGCGATCGATACGATGCGACAGTTGGAAGCCCAGCTCCTCATGCGCAATTACGAAGGGTTCATCCGGTAGGGGGAACGGGTGGCTGGACGCTGTCACGTCATCGTGATCGGTCCCCAGGGGTCAGGGAAGGGCACGCAGGCAGCGCGTCTCGCTCCGCTTTTGCGATTGGTGCATGTTGCAACTGGTGACCTCTTCCGGCAGTTAATGACGCGTGACGACGAACTGGCACGCGAAGTTCGCAGCTATTATGATCGTGGCGCGCTTGTTCCGGATGAATTGACGTTGCGCGTGTTGTTGGCTCGGCTCGATGAACTCGAGCGGGAGCAGGGCGATCAGTATCGCGGTGCGCTCCTCGATGGTTATCCACGGAATCTCGCACAGGCGGAAGCGCTTGATCGCGTTCTGACGGAGCGAGGTGACGTCATCGCTGCGGTGGTGCACTTGGTGGTACCGCGCGAGGTGCTTATCGAGCGACTGAGTGGTCGCCTGATCTGTCCAACGTGTGGAGCAACCTATCACGTGCGCTTCTCGCCACCACGAGTCGCCGGCATTTGCGATCGCTGTGGTGGAGCGCTCATGCAGCGCAGCGACGATACGCCGGAAGCCATCGCGCGACGTCTCGAAACGTACGAGCAACAGACGGCACCGCTGCTGGACTATTACCGTGCTCGGGATTTGGTCATCGACATCGACGGGAATCGGCCGATCGATGTGGTGACGCACGATCTCCTCGTTGCGCTGGAATCACGACTCGCGCACAACCCATGCCGATCGTCCTGAAGTCGCTGCGCGAAATCGACGCTATGCGACATGCTGGGCAAATCGTCGCCCTTGTTCTCGAGGAACTGCGGGAGAACGTGCGACCGGGGGTGACGACGGGTGACCTCAATCGCTTGGCAGCGGCAGTAATGGCTCGGGAGGGTGGATGCTCCGCGTTTCTCGGTTACCGTGGTTTTCCGGCGCATATCTGCACGTCAGTCAACGAGCAGGTTTTACATGGGATCCCGGGGCGACGAGTTCTCCGCGACGGGGATCTCCTGAAGCTCGACGTGGGCGTCGAGTGGCATGGGTTGTGCGCTGACGCAGCGATCAGCGTGGTCGTGGGACGGGGAAATCGCGTAGCTGAACAACTCGTTGCGGTTGCCGAAGAGGCTTTCTGGGCCGGATTCGCGCAGGCACGGCCGGGTAAGCATGTCGGTGACATCAGTGCAGCGATTGCCGCTGTGATCCGGCGTGCGGGGTTCGCTGTGATCGAAGGCTATGCGGGGCACGGGGTAGGGCAGGCGCTCCATGAAGAGCCGTCCGTACCGAACGACGGCCAGCCAGGCGAGGGTGTGCTCCTCCGGTCAGGCATGACGCTGGCGATCGAGCCGATGCTCGCTGCCGGGAGCGGCAAGACGCGCGTCTTACGCGACGGTTGGACGGTCGTGACGATGGATGGTCGTCTGGCAGCGCATTTCGAGCATACGGTTTTGGTGCGTGATGATGGACCGATGGTGCTCACCCAGCCGTAATCGACTGTGGTATATTTCACGTTTGTGATGCGTGCGAGCGATCGCGCGTGAGTGGGGTGCCTTGTGCCGAAGAAGGACGTCATCGAAGTCGAAGGGACGGTCACCGAGGCGTTGCCGAACGCGATGTTTCGGGTACAACTGGACAATGGCTACGAAGTGCTCGCGCATGTATCCGGGCGCTTGCGGATGCATTTCATCCGTATTCTGCCCGGTGACCGGGTCCGTGTCGAGCTTTCGCCGTACGACTTGACGCGGGGGCGGATCACCTATCGACTTCGGGGACCGACCCGCGATGAAGATCGTTGGTGAGAAGGGAGATGGTGACAGCATGAAGGTTTCAGCATCGGTCAAGCGGCGCTGTGCGAAGTGCCGGATCATCCGGCGGCATGGCATCGTGCGAGTGATCTGCGAGAACCCCAAGCACAAGCAGCGACAGGGATGAGGGGGAACGATGGCGCGCATCGCTGGTGTCGATCTGCCGCGTGACAAGCGAATCGAGTACGCCTTGACCCTGATCTACGGCATCGGTTGGGCGACGGCGCGGAAGATTTTGGAGCGCACGGGCATTGATCCGTGGACCAAGGTGCGTGATCTCACGGATGACGAAGTCCAGCGCCTCCGCGACATCATCGAGAAGGAGATGCTCGTGGAGGGGGACCTCCGTCGTCAGGTGGCCATGAACATCAAGCGGTTGATCGATATCGGTTGTTATCGTGGTCTTCGCCATCGCATGGGACTTCCGGTTCGTGGCCAGCGCACGCGGACGAACGCGCGCACGCGGAAAGGGCCACGGCCGCGGATCGGTGTGAAGAAGAAGGGTAAGCAGGCTGGATCGTGAGCGGCAGGTTCGGAAAGGGGCCAGTGGGCGATGGCTGATCGGCGACGAGGCGCAGCGCGCGGTGGTGCAGCTCGACCACGACGACGCGAACGGAAGAACATACCGCGCGGTCGCGCCTATATTCATGCCACCTTCAATAACACGATCGTCACCTTGACGGATCCCAATGGGAACGTCGTCGCATGGTCAAGTGCAGGATCGAGTGGCTTCAAGGGAACGCGCAAGAGCACGCCGTATGCCGCCCAAGTGGCCGCTGAGAATGCAGCGCGTAAGGCGATGGAACACGGCATGCGGCAAGTCGACGTGTACGTCAAGGGGGCCGGGGCGGGCCGGGAAATGGCGATCCGAGCGCTCGCTGCCGCAGGCCTACAAGTCATGTCCATTACCGACATCACGCCGGTTCCCCATAACGGGTGCCGGCCACCCAAGCGCCGACGCACGTAGTGCGATGATCGTGCAACGAAGGAGGATCGATGGGGCGATACATCGGGCCAGTTTGCCGTCTGTGCCGGCGGGAAGGGGTCAAGCTCTATCTCAAAGGTGAGCGTTGTTTCGGGCCCAAGTGCCCGATCGTCAAGCGCCACCCCAACAAGAGCTATCCGCCGGGGCAGCATGGACCAACGCAGCGAGCAGCGCGCCGACCATCGGAGTTCGCGTTGCAGCTGCGCGAGAAACAGAAGCTGAAGAGAGTCTACGGGATTTTGGAACGGCAATTCCGGCGACACTTCGACGAAGCGGAGCGTCGACCGGGGTTGACGGGTGACAACCTGCTGCAGATCCTCGAGTCGCGGCTTCACAATGTGGTGTACCGACTGGGATTTGCCGACTCGCGCCGCCAGGCCCGCCAGCTGGTTCGCCACGGGCATTTTGTCGTCAATGGGCGGAAGACGGACATTCCGTCCTATCAGGTGCGACCTGGCGATATCATCGCGGTACGCCCGGAGAGTCGACGCCGTGAGTACTTCAAGGTACTGGAGGAGACGGCCAAGAACAAGGCTGTACCAGCGTGGCTGAGCCGTGACTTGGAGACGATGAGTGGCCGCGTGCTTCGTCTCCCGACGCGGGACGAGATCGATATCCCGCCGGTGAACACGCAGCTCGTCGTCGAATACTACAGCCGGCGCTGAACGTTAGAGAAATCGGACGCTCGGGGAGGCGAGATTCGTGCTCGACTTTGCGAGACCGCGAGTCATTCAAACCCACGCCGGACCGACCTACGGACGGTTCGTCGTCGAGCCGTTGGAACCCGGTTATGGGACGACACTCGGCAATGCGCTCCGGCGCATTCTGTTGCGCTCCTTACCGGGGGCGGCGATTACACGTATCCGTATCGCTGGCGTGTGGCATGAATTTTCGACGATCGAAGGGGTCCGGGAGGACGTCACGGAGATCGTGCTCAATCTCAAGGGTGTGCGCCTGCGTGCGGTTACTGAGTTCCGCGAGACACGCGCGACCCTCTTCGCGCAGGGTGAGGGCGTCGTGCGAGCAGGTGATGTGGACTGGCCAGCTGAGGTCGAGGTGGTGAATCCTGATCATGTCATCGCCACCCTCGACAACGATCAGGCGCGCTTGGAAATGGATCTCTGGATCGGGCGTGGCCGCGGTTACCTGCCAGCAGAGGCGCAGGAGATTCGCTCGATCGGTGAAATACCGATCGATGCCATCTTCACGCCTACCCTCAAGGTGAACTACGTCGTGGAGCACACGCGGGTCGGGGGCGCAACGGATTACGACCGGCTGATCCTGGAGATCGTCACCGACGGAACAGTCGAGCCAGCGAAAGCGCTGGTGGAGGCTGCCCGCATTCTCGTCCAGCATGCTCGATGGATCGCTGAGTTCGAGAGCGAGGGCGCTGAGGAACCGGTGGAGGAATGGAGCGTCGCGCACGTCGACGATACGCGACTCCTCTCGGAGATCGGGCTATCCCAACGCGTACTCAATGCCCTTCGTGCACGGGGCATCGAGCGGGTGGGCCAAGTCCTGGTGATGCGACCCGACCAGCTCCTCGGAATCAGGAACTTCGGTCCGCGTGCGCTTCAGGAACTCCGGGAACGCTTGCAGGAGAACGGCTACACCGAGGGGCCGCTTTTCTCGGGTGCGGTCCCCGAGGTCGGGGTCGGTGCTGGAGAAGGTGAGGAGGACTGAGCGTGCGTCATCGGAAAGCAGGGCGGAAGTTCGGGCGCCGAACTAATCCGCGGAAAAACCTATTCCGGAATCTGGCGGTATCCTTGATCCTTCATGAACGGATGACGACAACGTTGGCCAAGGCCAAGACGATCCAACCGATCGTCGAGCGACTGGTGACGTTGGCTCGTGAGGATACCGATCACCATCGCCGGCTCGCGTGGGCGCAACTGGGTGACCAGCGTGCCGTGGCGAAACTCTTCGACGTCATCGCGCCACGGTTCGTCGGACAGCCGGGTGGCTATACACGCATCTACCGGATCGGTCAACGACGCGGTGATGGCGCCCCCTTGGCGCTGATCGAGTTCGTCGCCTGATGCATGCGATGACCGCTGTATGGTGCGCCAACGCTATCGGCTCGACTTCGGGTACGAGGGTACTGCGTTCAGTGGTTCCCAGCGCCAACCGGGGCTGCGCACCGTACAGGGAGTCTTGGAGGAGGCCTTGGCGCGGCTGGCTGGTGAGCCGGTTCGCGTTGCTTTGGCTGGTCGCACGGATGCGGGTGTGCACGCGGTTGGCCAAGTGGCGAGCTTCGATCTGTGCTGGCGCCATGACGAGGCGACAATGGCGCGAGCGCTCCAAGCATGGTTGCCGGAGGATGTGGTGGTCTACCGGGTGGCTCGCATGCCGGCCGGTTTCCACGCGCGACGCGGGGCTGTCGACCGCGAGTATCGTTACCGCATCTGGCAAGGAGAACAACCGCCGCTTTTCCTGCGGCGCTTCGTCTGGCGATTTACCGGGCTACTCGACCTTCGGGCGATGCAGGAAGCGGCTCAGTTTTTTCTGGGAAGCCATGACTTTCGCTCGTTTGCCGGGCACGGCCTCGGAGGACCCAAAGCGACAACTCCCCGCGTCCGGACGATCACGATGGCAGAATGGCATCTGCTCAGCCCGGTGGTGGAGCCAGTCGGTACGGGCGCGCAGATCGTCGAATTTCGAGTCCGTGCCAATGGTTTCTTACCCCAAATGGTGCGTACGATGGTCTCAGCATTGGTGCGGGTGGGGACCGGTGCGGCGGAACCGAGCTGGATCTCCGAGCTGCTCGAGCGCTGCGATCGACGAGCAGCACCACCGCCTGCGCCGCCGGGTGGCCTCGTCCTGTGGAGAGTTCGCTATCCTGAAGACATTGCATTGGCTACGCCCGCATCGCGGGCAGACGAAGAGAGTCGTGGGTGATGCCTCCGAGAGCGAGGGATGAACGATGGCGGTGAAAGCGAAAAAGCGACGTTACCTGCAGCGAACCTATATGGCCAAACCAGGAGAAGTCGAGCGGAAGTGGTGGGTTGTCGACGCGGAAGGAAAGCGACTCGGTCGCCTGGCGAGTCAAATCGCGGCGATCCTCCGCGGCAAGCACAAGCCACAGTACACACCGCATGCCGACGTGGGCGACTTCGTGATCGTCATCAATGCGGAAAAGGTGCGTCTGGCGGGAACGAAGGAGCGCGACAAAGTCTACTGGCGACATTCGCAGTATCCGGGCGGGCTCAAGTTGATCAGCTTCCGAGACATGATCGCGAAGCATCCGACACGACCGATCGAGCTCGCCGTACGGCGCATGTTGCCGAAGGGGCCGATGGGCCGTCAGCTGTTCCGTAAACTCAAGGTGTACCCGGGGTCCAATCATCCGCACGGGGCTCAAAAGCCGGAAATCCTCCATTTGGAGGGCTGATAGGACGACGAGAGGAGCGTGAGAATCGTGGTCGAAACGAAGCGCGCATCGCAGCCGACCGGTACCAAACCGCAGTATTACTACGGGCTCGGTCGACGAAAGACTGCTGTGGCGCGGGTTCGTCTTTATCCTGGCAGCGGACAAATTCTCATCAACGGTCGACCGGCTTCCCAGTACTTCGGCAATCGCCTGCTTTATCGCGTGATGATCACCGAGCCTCTGCGACTGACGGGATTGCAGGACCACTTCGACATTCGTGCACGGGTCGTTGGGGGAGGGATCTCCGGGCAAGCTGGTGCCGTACGTCACGGCGTTGCGCGAGCGCTTCTCCGCTTCAATCCGGAACTGCGACCCGTCCTGAAGCGTGCTGGGTTGCTCACGCGCGATCCGCGCGTCAAGGAGCGCATGAAGCCGGGACTCAAGCGGGCGCGCAAGGCACCGCAGTACACGAAGCGATAGACTACTGGAAGAGTGCCTCGTCGACGTCGGTGACGGGAAACGCTGGGGTGAGCAGCCTCAGCGTCTTCTCGTTGGTGGTTCGCGACCGGGAGATGATCGGCCAGGTGCCGGCTCTCCGATGGCTTCGCAGACGAAGGCGATCGCTTTCTGGAGTACACGAACGATCGAGCCGCGACGAAGCGAGAAAAGCGCGAGCGGACTCAGCTCGAGCGTGACGAAACCGCGGTATCCCTGGTCGCGGAGAAATTGGAGAAGCTGACGCAGGGGCAAGGTTCCGTCTCCCGGACAGCGATGGTCGCGGACGATCGAGTTGAGGAAACCGATCCACCATTCGCGGTCACTGGCATCGCTCAGGTGGACGTTGACGAGTCGAGGCAAGCAAAGTGCGAGGGCTGCTTGCAAATCCCATCCGAGGCTCGCTGCGTGTGCAGTATCGAAGACAATGCCGAGATCCCATTCCTCCGCGTAGCGCACGAGAAACTCCAAATTGTCGAACGGAGCAGGTCGTTGGCCTCGCCGATGCTGTCCCGGAGTTTCGAGACCGATCCGAAGATGCTCTGGGCGTGAACGCTCGATTCGCCTCATAACTGTCGTCCACTGTTCGCGTTCTGCGCCGATCGGAGGATGGACGACGAGGATCGAGCATCGAGGGAGTTCTGCAGCGAGCCGGGCTGAACTCTCTACATCGACTGCTTGGATATCGGGTGATACGGAGCGCAAGCGAAGCAGCGAATGGAGGGTACGAACCGGCAGATAGCTCTCTCGGCTGATCTCCCGAATCGTTTTAGCCTCCCGCTCGCGAGGACGGCGCTGGAGAAGCAGTTCGGCACCGTCAGCACCTGCCTCGCGAATCAGCTGCAAACGAGCGGACAGAGGAAGCCACGGCAGTGAACCTGTCCAAACGAGAATCTCCATCGGAAGGGTGCTCCGGGTCATCTTTAGTACCTCTACTAGTCTAGCACCCGGTGCCGTTTGCGAGACCGCTCTCTCCATCATTGCGGGATACTGGCCAGAATCGCCTGTTCGACAACAATTTCGGTCGCCGTGCAAATGCGCAGGACTTCCGCTGGTTCGAGCTTGTTTGTCTCCGCACTCGCGAGTACGAAAACCGTATCACCATCGTAGATCGTGTGCGCAGGTCGAATGGTTCGAGCGATCGCATCATGGGCGGCGACGGTCATGCGGAAGAGGGCGTCATGGTCGATCGGATGGTCCGTGGCAACGACGACGAGTGTCGTGTTCGTACCGAGTCCCGAGGCCGGTGAATGACCGGACAGGATCAGCCTGCGACTTTCGAGCCAGGTACCGTCCTGACTGCGGATACCGGCACGGGTTACTCCAGTCGCCGGGTCGACGATCTCACCGATCGCATTGACTGCGGCCAAGGCACCGATGACGTGCGCTCCGACTCGGAGGAGTGCACTCCCGAGCCCGGTGGAACTGGCATTGGCACGGCCGAGTAATTTCCCCACGGTCGCTCCGGCGCCTGCTCCCAAGCGTCCCGAGTACCAGCCCTCCGGAATCGCAGCAGCACACGCTGCGTAACCAGCGCTCGCATCGGCAAAGAGTACTTCTGGACCTGTCAGGTCGTAGAGTACGGCAGCGGCAACGATCGGCACGGGTGCGACCTCGGTCGGAAAGCCGCGACCGTGCTCGTGTAGCCACCGGACGACGCCCTCGGCAGCCGCCAGCCCAAATGCGCTGCCGCCTGTCAGCAAGACCGCGTCGACGTGGCGGACGAGGCTACCGGGCCTCATGAGTTCGGTTTCGCGTGTTCCTGGCGCACCACCCCGAACATCGCAAGCAGCGAGCGCAGGACGCTCGGCGAGGATCACCGTACAACCGGTCCGTCCCGAGGGATGCGTCCAGTGACCGAGAGAGAAGCCGGGCACGGAGCGCGGTGCTGTCACTGCGTCTCTCCTTTCGGCCCGAGATCGACGATCAACCCAGTTCGAGCGATCAGTAGCGAACCAGAAAACGATCGATGGACGAGTGCCCGAGTATTTGCCTCATCCAACGGTTCCCAATAGTGTGTCAAGAGGAGCATGTGCACATCAGCAAGCGCTGCAAGCACTGCTGCATCCGATGCGGTCAGATGACCGCTTCGTGCATCAGGTTCGCTCTCGACTGGCAAGGTCGCTTCTGCGATCAGTAAGTCAGCTCCGTGGGCAAACGATGGGAGCGTGTCGTCCCATCCGGTATCGGCTGTATAGACGACCGTTGCGTGGGGGCACGTAACGCGTAGAGCCCAACATGGGATCCAGTGCCGGGTCGGATGGAAACGGATTTCCCAGCCGGGGACTTCGAGCACGGACTGGGGATCGAATTCGGCGATCTCGAACGTTTCGGCGAAGAAGGAATCAGCAGCTTCGCTGCCGAGCGCCAGAACCTGAGCCAGGCGTTGGAGAAAGAGCGATCCTCCCGGTGGTACCAAGAGTGGTATGCGGCGCCGGTGCAACGCGGGTGCGTATTTCAGCGCGTACCGCATGGGAACGATGTCCAACACGTGATCCTGATGGAGATGTGAAAGCACGATTGCATCGAGATTGTCCAAGCGTCGGTAGCGGAGCAATGACGGTAAGATCCCGGGACCGCAATCGACGAGCAGGCTCGTTCTTCCGCACTCGAGAAGATATCCGCTGCAACCTTGTCCCGGATTGGGGGCAGCGGCACTGCCGCCTAGTACGGTTACTTTCACAGGATCCCCTTTCTGTCGGATATCTTAGTCACTTTGTCGCGATCTGCTGCCGGGCGGTATGACGACCCCTCCTGGCAGACAACATGGAGCACACAGAGACGCGAAACGGGCTTGGGGTCCATGAACCCCTGGTGGCATGATACGTGCCATGCAGCGAGGAGGTGAACGGATGCCGCTGGAGTTGAGCGATTCTGCTCGATCGTTGCTTCGCCTCCGCTATCTCCGTCGGGACGAAGAGGGCCGGATCATCGAGACCGCGGAAGAGCTTTTTTGGCGCGTCGCACGAGCGGTCGCTGCTGCAGAGGATGCCTTTCCGCGAGGCCCACGCAGTGCGGAGATTGCCGAAAAGTTTTACGAACTGATGACGACCCTGCGCTTTCTTCCTACATACTCCAGCACTGATCAACGCGGGAACGCAGCTCGGGCAACTCTTCGCCTGTTTCGTCATACCGGTTCCTGATTCCTTGGATGGAATCTTCGGGGCAGTGCGGGATGCTGCAAAGATTCAGCAGACCGGTGGCGGGACAGGATTTTCCTTTTCTCATCTTCGACCGCGCGGCGACCTTATCCGCTCGACTCGCCGCCCGTCGTCGGGAGCGGTTTCCTTCATTCGGATTTTCGATGTCGCGAGTAACGTGATCGCGACCGAAAGTGTTCGTGGCGGGGCGAACATGGCCGTCTTGCGCTGTGACCATCCTGACGTGCGCGAGTTCATCGATGCGAAACGGAATCCCGCTCTCTTCTCGCGCTTCAATTTTTCCGTTCTGGTAACCGATGACTTTCTGCGGGCAGCCATCGAGCGACGCGAGATCGCTTTGATCAATCCTCGAACGGGACTTCCCTTCGCGCAAGCGAATGCTGGTGAGTTGTTCGATGCCATGGTCGACGCAGCATGGGAGGTCGGTGATCCTGGCCTACTCTTTTACGACCGAATCCAGCGCGATAGCGCGGTGCCGGCGCTCGGACCGTTGGAAGCGACCAACCCTTGCGAAGAAGTACCCCTGCATCCATGGGAAGCGTGCGTTCTCGGGTCCTTGAATTTGCGCGCGTTCATTGTCGAACGCGGTGATCGAGCTTATCTCGACGAAGCAGGTCTGCGGGAGTCAGCTCGGCCGGCTCTTCGCTTCCTGGACGATATGGTGGAGGTATCCCGTTACCCGAAGGTGGAAATCGAGACGATCTGTCGGGCGAATCGAAAAGTGGGACTCGGCATCATGGGATTCGCTGACCTGCTGTTGGCACTCCGCATTCCGTATGGGTCAGACGAATCCGTTGCGGTGGCTGATCGAGTGATGGGTTTGGTGCAGGCTGCTGCGGTCGAGGCGAGTCGTCGATTGGCTGAGGAGCGCGGACCGTTACCGAATTTTCCGATCAGCCGTTATGCTGCTCGTGGGGAACCACCACGGCGCAACGCTACCGTTACGACTGTCGCGCCGACGGGAAGCATCAGCATCATCGCTGGATGCAGTAGCGGGATCGAGCCACTGTATGCGCTGGCGTACCGTTATGTCGGCGAGTTCGTGGGCATAGTCGAGCCGCATCCGCTCCTCTTGCGCGAACTGAGTCGGATCGGGAAGTACGATCCAGCACTGCTCCACGAGATCGAAGTAACTGGACGGATCGGTCATCGCACCGATTTGCCGGAGGAGCTCCGGCGACTCTTCCGTGTTGCGACAGAAATCAGCCCGGAAGAGCATATCAGAGTGCAGGCCGCGGTGCAGCGCCACGTCGAGAACGCCGTCAGCAAGACGATCAATCTCCCGTACGAGGCAACACACGATGACGTCCGCCGAGCATTCCTGCTCGCGCATGAGTTGGGTTGCAAGGGTGTGACAGTCTATCGCGAAGGTGCACCGCGAGGTCAGGTCCTCCAGGTTCTCGGGCACTGTTTGAGCTGCGTCGGTGAAGATGTGATTCCAGAAGGCCGAACTCGCTATTGAACCGAACGGAGAAACAGGCGACCCCGCCTGGATCGCAGGAGCGGGGTCGCCCTGGTACGGAAGCGTCTGGGGACTTCAGGAACGAATCTGGACAGGAATACGACGGCGCTCGGCTGCCTCTGCCTTCGGGATCCGGATTTCGAGTACGCCGTGCTGATAAGTAGCCTCTGCTTCGTCTTCCCGAACTGGAACCGGGAGCGTGATCGCCCGATAGGTACTACCGACGCGTCGTTCGCGGATGTGCCAGGTTCCCTTTGTCTCTTCGCGCTCTTCCTTCGTTTCAGCTTGAATAGCGAGGACGCCTTGGCGAATTTCCACTGAAATATCTTCCGGGCGAAAACCGGGGAGCGAGGCCCGCAAGATGAGTGCGTCGTCAGTCTCCTGCAAATCGATAGGAATACCGAGTTCTTCGCCCCCTCGCCAACGAGCGAGTTCACTGAACAGGCGGTCGACCCGTTCGCGCATCGTCTCGAGTTCGCGCCAGGGATTCCACGTTGTGATGCTCATGGCACCTTCCCTCCCTCTGCACTGGCTGCCAACCAGCTGATACCGTTCATAGGATACCGCAAAGCGGATGACGCGTGAAGATGGGCAAGTCGATACGGCGATCAGGTATGCTGTGTGGCACGATGCATGCCCCGTTTCTGGTGGGGAGTGATACGGGAGGGACAGACGATGCGTATCCGTTATCACGATTTGGGCGTGAGTCAGGACAAGGTGAACCACATCGTCGAGCGGGAAATACGGGTCTTGGAGAAGAAGCTCGCTGACTTGGAGGACGACCTCAAGTTGCTCGATATTACGATCGAGCATTTGCAGCGGAGCGATACCTACGTTGCCAAGTTGCATCTTCGGATCCCTGGGCCAGACATCGTGGCGAAGGGAGAGGGGCAAAATCCGGCACAGGCCCTGCGGGATGCTTTTAATGACCTGTACGATGAGCTGGATCGACAACTGGCGAAGTGGCGGAATGAGCCCTTCATCCGCCGAGCGCGTATCCACCCGGGCTTGGCACGGCCGCCGATCGCACCGGTCGAAGAGGAACGTGCCAGTGAAGGGGAAGAATCGACGCCGGAGCGTGAGCGATGAGCACGACAGGATGGATGCACACGGAACGACATCGATTGCTCGCTCGGCTGCGCGAGCATCTTGAGATCATCGCTCAGCAGGATCGTGGACTGGAAAGTGTGTCGCGACGGGAATGGCTGGCTCAGCAGCTCGCCGAACAGTACCGGCCATTGCGGCGATTCGTGCGGCGAGAAATTGGCCGCTTCGTCGCTTTCGGGGTCATTCCGGCGGGTGTCCTCGATGAACAGGATGTGACCGATGCAGTGCTCCTCCGAGCGATCCAGCATTGGCGTGAGGCGCCTGAGCGCGGACTCTACCGATGGCTTCGGCGGACAGCTCGCCGGGTGGTGCGCCAACTCGTCGAGCAGGAGCGACGCCGGCTCGAGCAAGAGCGATCACTCGAAGAGCCGGTCGGATATCAGGGGGATGAATGGCCCGACCAAGTTGTCCGCCTCATCAATGTTTTAGCTGATCCGACCGCTGACATTCCCGAAGACGTTGTCCTCGCGGAGGAAACGCAACAGATTCTGGACGAGGCACTGGAGCGTCTACCCGAAAGCTGGCGCGAGATCTTCCTCTTGAAGGTCGATGGCTGGTCGGACGAACAAATCGCGCTCGCCGAAGGGGTACCAGTCGAACGGGTTCCGCAGATCATCGAGGCCAGTCGCCAGTTCCTGGCCGATCATCTCCGCGAGCGCCGGCAGGACCTGGAAGCGTAGGTTTGCTGTGCGATCGGGGGCAAGATGAGTCCGACGCGCCTCGAATTCGCCCTTTCGACCGATCTCTATGAATTGACCATGGCGTCGAGCTATCACACGCTGGGTCATGCTGGCCGAGCGGTGTTCAGCCTTTTCGTGCGCAAGTTTCCCGAGAATCGTCACTTCCTCGTGGCTGCCGGAATCGCCGAATTATTGGAGCGTCTCGTCGAGCTACGTTTCGAAGAGGAGGCGCTCCGCTTCTTGGCGACTCTTCCGGGATTACGGCGTAGCTTCGTCGACTCGCTTGTACACTTTCGTTTTCGAGGCGATATCTGGGCAGTACAGGAGGGGACCGTCGTCTTCGCTGACGAGCCGATCCTGGAGGTGGAGGCGTCGATCGATCAGGCGCAGATCATCGAGACGCTGGTGTTGAATTCCGTTCACTATGCGACGCTCGTCGCAACAAAAGCTGCTCGTTGTGTTCTGGTCGCTCCCGGCAAGACGCTAGTTGATTTCGGCTTGCGACGAACACCGAGTCTGGATGCTGGATTGACTGCAGCGCGAGCAGCCTATCTAGCCGGGTTTGCTGCAACGAGCAATGTCTTAGCCGGTGAACGGTATGGTATCCCGGTCAGCGGCACGGTCGCTCACTCGTACATCGAGTCGTTCCCGTCCGAACTGGATGCGTTCCGGGCTTTCGCCCGCACCTATCCTGGTGATCCGATACTTCTCATCGATACCTACGACACATTGCGCGGAGCCGAACATGCCATCATCGTCGCACGCGAGCTCGCGCAGGAGGAACGCCGTGTCCGAGCTGTCCGTTTGGACAGTGGGGATCTGGCTGAGCTGAGTCGCGCGGTTCGCGAGATTCTCGATCGTGCGGGATTTCGGGATATCGAGATTTTCGCCAGTGGGGGACTCGACGAGTACGAGATCGCTGAATTGGAAGCGAAGAGGGCTCCGATCGACGGCTATGGGGTGGGCTCCCGGTTGGGAACGTCCGCGGATGCCCCTCTCGCTGACATGGCCTATAAACTGGTCGAGTATGAAGGGCAGCCGGTGCTCAAATTGAGTACCGGTAAGCGAACGCTGGTCGGTGCGAAGCAGGTCTGGCGTCGCGTGGGCGCAGATGGTCGTTATGTCGAAGACCTGATCGCGCTGCGTGACGAACCAGCCCCAGGTGCCGACTGGATACCGTTGTTACGCCCAGTGATGCGAGACGGTGAAATCGTCGAAACATCGACGCTCGGGCAGGCGCGGGCTCACCATCGGGAGGAGATGCAGCGGTTCCCAGAATGGATGCGCTCACTGAGGCCGGTGGAACGGTATCCGGTACGGCTGAGTCAGCGACTGGCCCAGTTGCAGAGCGAGGCAGAACGACGAGTCCGTTCGCGTGAAGGGCTCTGAGCGATGCTGCACCGCGTGCGGCTTGCTCCAGTCACGATCGAGTCATATCGGGAGGTTGTGCCGACCGAGCAAATCGATGAACCGATTCGTCTCGGAAACCGAATGCGTGGGATTCGGGTGGCGCACATCAATGCGACACCATAGGGCGGTGGCGTCTCGGAATTGTTGCGCTCGAGTGTCGCGTTGGAAATCGCTCTCGGACTGTCGGTCGACTGGTTCGTCATCGCGGGTGACAGCCGGTTTTTCGAGGTTACGAAAGCACTTCATAACGGTCTGCAAGGTGCTCCGTTCGTGGCTTCTGCTGACGCAGAAGAAGAGTATCTCATCAACAACCGGGCGAATGCGGCGGGGCTATCGGCTGAATACGATGTGATCGTCGTGCATGATCCGCAGCCAGCAGTGCTGCGAGCATTCGCTCCCGCGGCGGCGACGCGATGGGTTTGGCGGTGTCATATCGACACATCACAGCCGTATCCGGCCGCAGAGACATTTGTCCTGCCGTGGCTCGAGGGCTACGACGGGTACGTCTTCACGATGCGCGAGTTCGTCTTGCCGGCCCTCAGGGACCGTGCTGTCGACGTTTTCCCGCCTGGAATCGATCCGTTGAGCCCGAAGAACCTTCCACTGCCAGCCACGCTGAGGCGGCGCATCCTGGATTGGTACGGCGTCGTGGCGTCTCGACCGTTGGTCGTTCAGGTTTCCCGCTTCGATCCTTGGAAGGATCCGTTCGGGGTGATCCGGGTGTTCCGGCGCGTGCGCGATGCGATGCCGGGTGTCCAACTGGCGCTTCTGGGATCCATGGCGCTCGACGATCCCGAAGGTTGGCGCTTGTACGATCGAATCCGCGAGGAAGCGGAGAAGGACCCGGACATTCTGGTCGGAACGAATGTGACCGGGATCAGTTATGTCGAAGTCAATGCTTTCCAGCACTCGGCGTGGGTCGTGGTACAAAAGTCGATTCGTGAGGGATTTGGACTGGTCGTCAGCGAAGCGATGTGGAAAGAAACCCTAGTGGTCGCTGGCCGCAGCGGCGGGATCGTACTGCAAATGGCAGACGGAGAAGGAGGCTTCCTGGTCGATCCGCTCGACGAGGATGCTTTCGTTGAGCGAGTGCTCGAGCTTCTCCATAATCGCGAACTGGCACGAGTCGTTGGCCAGCGAGGCCGGGCGCTCGTTCGAGAGAACTTTTTGGTGACCCGATACGTCCGCGATGAGCTCCGGCTCTTCGAGCGACTGGTCGAGCGACAGGCAGTCCATCCGGAGAAAAAATGACGAGAACATGACGGAATCGAGCGATCGCGAGTGGATCGAATCGACGCGCCGAAGACTCGAGCAGCGACGCGAGGAATGGGAGAGCCAGCGCCGCCAACTCCTGCGCATGCTGGCTGATGAGGGGCAGAGCCAAGCGGAGGAGGGGACAGTTGCCACCCACTTGGCTGACGCGGCGAGTGATATGGTGATGGCTGAGTACGATCAGACAATGCTCCGGACACTGGAAGAGGAGTTGCACGAGGTTCTCGCAGCGCTCGAGCGCATCGATCAGGGGACCTACGGCATCTGTGTCGATTGCAAACGGCCCGTCGAGCGCGAGCGATTGGAAGCTGTGCCGTGGGCTGTTCGCTGCGTGGCTGATTAAGAGCGCTTCGAGCGCGGGCCCGCAGACTACTATGAATCACTGCAAAAAGGCCGTGCGATCGGGGAGATGGGGCGACGAAGAACGACGACGAAGTGGGCAGGACAAAACGAGGCCCACCCCTAATCCACCGGCTGTGCCGAGGGCGAAGCCAACGAGAGCCAACATCCAAGTGCGACCGTGGCGCCGAGCCTTCATGCCTTTTGGTTTCCTCTCGCTCACTGGATCACCAAGACTCGTGGTGCGCTCGCCCAGTGTTCCTCGAGCCGATAATAGGAACGCTGGTCAGGCGTGAACAGATGAATGACCACGCTTCCGTAGTCGAGAATGACCCAGCCTGTCTCGGGCTCGCCTTCCACACGAAGTTGTGTAGCGCCTGCCTCGTCGAGTGCCTCGCTGAGATGCGTCACGAGGGCGCGCAGCTGTCGGGTATTGTCGGCAGTGCACACGACGAAGAGGTCGAAAAAGGGGGTGAAGCGCGTGAGGTCAAGCACCTGAATATCCGTTGCCATCGCGTCGGCCGCTGTCTCGGCCGCCAGACGGGCGAGTTCCTGGGGAGTCAATCGCACCGGATCGTGGATCTGCGTCATTCTCACCTCACTACCTCGAGCAGTCCAATAGGATCGGTGGGCCTGGTAGGATTCGAACCTACGACCCTGAGGTTATGAGCCTCGTGCTCTGCCGCTGAGCTACAGGCCCCCATCGCCATTCAATTCTACCGGTACGGTCGATCCAGCGCTAGTTCGTCGTAGTACCATTGCCCGACGATCTGGAGGTGTCGGCCCGTGGATCGGCCGTTCCATTCGGAGTCTGTATCAGGACCACGTCCTCGCCGCCTGGTCATTCCTGCACTGTCCCTGGTTCTGCTCGTCGGGCCATCTGGTTCAGGCAAATCAACCTTCGCTCAGCGCCATTTCCGGCCGACAGAGGTGCTTTCCTCTGATTTCTTCCGTGCCATGATCACGGACGACGAGGCAGATCAGAGTGCGACGCGTGAAGCTTTCGAGCTCTTGCATCGGGTCGCGGGAGGGCGGCTCCGGCGTGGCCGTCTTACGGCGATCGATGCGACGAATACCCGTCGCGATGCCCGTTTGACACTGATCGAACTGGCTCGTCGTTACCACGTGCCCTGCGTGGCGATCATCTTCGATTACCCGCTGGAAGCGTATCTCGCAAACGATCAGCAGCGGCCTGGCCGACAGGTGGGACGAGGTGTCATCGAGCGGCAATTCGCTCAACTGGAGGAGAATCGGGCAGCGCTGGTCGAGGAGCCGTTCCAACGCCGTTACTGGTTGCGGAGTCCGCAAGAGGCTGCCTCCGCAATCGTTGTTCGTCGGCCGTTGCCGAGCGATCGACGATGGTGGCGTGGACCCTTCGATATCGTGGGCGATGTGCACGGCTGTTTCGACGAGTTGGTCGAGCTCCTCGAGCACCTCGGTTACCAGGTTGCGGAGCAACGGAATCGTTCTGGCGAGCGACAGTACTTGGTCGCTCATCCTGGAGGGCGACGCCTCATTTTCGTCGGAGACTTGGTCGACAGGGGACCGAAGATCGTCCCCGTTCTGCAGCTGGCGATGTCTGCCGTTGCGCGTGGGCGAGCCGCTGCCGTGATGGGCAATCATGATCGAAAGTTGCTCCGTTACTTGGATGGGCACCAAGTGCGGATCGCGCACGGTTTCGAGGCAAGTGTGGAGCAACTTGCCGTAGAGTCGGAGGAGGTTCGGCAACGAGTGTGGCGCTTCCTGCGCAAGCTGCCGCACCATCTCGTTTTGGACGAAGGGCGGCTCGTCGTCGCCCATGCGGGTTTGCCTGCCGAGTACCATGGTCGCGATTCACCGGTGGTGCGACGCATCGCCTTGTTCGGAATGACGACCGGAGAGGTGGACGAGCGCGGATTGCCGATCCGGCTCAATTGGGCGCTCGATTATCGCGGGCGCGCGCTCGTGGTTTACGGGCACACGCCGGTGACGGAGCCGGTGTGGATCAATCGAACGATCAATATCGACACCGGTTGCGTATTCGGCCATCGCCTGACGGCTCTACGGTATCCGGAGTTGGAACTCGTTTCAGTTCCGGCACGGCATGCGTATGCGGCTCCGCCCCGCCGGTTGCTCACTCCCGATGAATTGACGCAGCCCCTGCTCTTACCATCCGAGGAGTTGGCAGAGCTGCAGGGTGAGGAAATGGTCAAGGAGGCGAGTGCCGCTGTTGCCGGGTCACCGGAGTTCGAGCGTGACCGTGCACCTGAGAGCGCAGCCCAAGAATGAGGTAACAGGGGATCGGAGAACGGAAAACGCTCTCCTCTGGTCAAGGGTATTTTTATTCGTTTTGGTACCCCCTTCGGTAATCCATTTTATGGTATCGAGCTGGCCTAGTGTGCGGAGCAGCTCGCCGCTGTACCACCGTTCTTCAGTCAATCGATCACTATGGGAAGGGGCGCGACAACCAGCTGAGACGCCCTCTCAGACGAGTCGCGGGTTCGGGCTCTCTGCCGACACGCCGCGGCGAGATCCCGGGGCGTCCTTTCCCGCCGCAGGAGTAAGGAGATACCGCAGTGCCAGAGCATTTTTTCGGTGGTCTGCGGTCGTGTGCTGATTCTCCTGAGCATCCACTTGGGTGGGGGGCTTGGCCGCATCGTCCCATCTCCTGGACCGCACCACAGATTTTGGCGGTCGCCAGACGAAGTCGAGAAATTGCCCCGGCTGAACCCGGTCGGAGCGTCCTGCCGCAGCGGTGCAGGTTCGAGTCGGCGACTTGCGTCACTGTCGAGGTTAGCCATTGGCAACGAGCGTCGCACTGAAGGACGTAACGCGTCTCGTTTCGCGGCGGAGCGAGAAATGGTCAGGTGCTGCTGTGGTTGCGCTCGACCGTCGCGCGGTCGTTCCGGGGCAGGCGTCTCCTCAGCGAGATCCGGGTCAACCAGGGCCACCAGCGCACGCTGGAGTCACACCGGTCGCGAAGACAACGAGGTATCCGTGAGCGGCGATCGGTTCGAGGGCGACACTCGTGCAAAACCGGCCGACTCCGGGCGACCTCAGGCTGAAGAGGAAGCGGTCCCGCGAGCCCAACGTTGCCTTGCGGACAACACGAGTCCGCTGTTCGCTCCGCTCCTGTCGTAGATTTCGGGTGGGCCGGCAGAAAGTCGTTCGAGGATCGATCCCCTTGACAGCGCCGGTCTAGGTCACTATACTAAGTAGTGTGACGGCAGTCAGTTGCCGCCGCGGAGATATGCGGAAGTGGCTCAGCTGGTAGAGCACCTCCTTGCCAAGGAGGAGGCCGCGGGTTCGAATCCCGTCTTCCGCTCCAGCGCCCCTTGACCGGGGCGCTTTTCGTGTACCTCGCGCTCGTCACGCCTCGCCTGGGACGTCGATCTTCTTTCGCACTCGGCGTCGGTCCTACTCTATGATGCCAGCCCGAGCAGAGTGAGCTGCTCGCGTGCTTCTCTGGAGCGGTGGACTTCGCTCGCTCCGGTCCATCTCGAGAACGAGGTCGACCAGATACTGATGCCCGATCCTCCTATCGCTGCACGTCGTCTGCTCGTGTCGTCCCTTTCTGGATGCGTGCTTCTTCCTTCGAACATCCGGTGGACGAGCCGACAGCGAGTGCCAGCCGGCTCGCGTACGTGCCTGGTGCGATTGCGGATGACACGGCTCCTCGCGACGTCGATGCGCGCGGGCGTTCGACGCGGCTGCCTCCGTGCGGTACGACCTGCCTACCCTCTCGCTCCAGCATGCGCTCAGCGGACGCACACGGGTGTACCAAAGCGAAGACTTCCCCAATAGTAGTGCGATGGGGGTGCCCACGTGTCGATCGCGATGGAGTACTGTCCTCGTGCGGAGTCCGTGGAAGTGGACGATCGCACCGGCACGGTCGGGATTCGCTGAGTGATCAGCAACTCAGGATCGCGTCAGCAGCCGTCGAGGTTCCCCGACCCACTCGGTCATCCCCACTAGGGTAGGGTGGCACCGTTGGAACGACGGTCGCGGTCGCGCAGTGCGGGCTCGTCGTGCTCGACGACGTTTGTTGGGTTCCACGCATCATTGTGGAGTCTTCGACCGCGGTCCGATTTTCGAGAAGCCTCACCGATTACACGCGATCACTGTTTTCGGTGACCGTGGGTGGCACAGTCGAGATCGGACGAGCGAAGGTCAGGCGCAACGAGGACTGGTGCTCCCGCGAGCTGTGTTCGCTTCACTCTCCCAGAGGAATGTGGTTCTACTGGCCAGAGAAGCTGGTGAACAACTTTGGAACCAACTCGGAAAATGTCACGCGATTCGGCTCGGAGGCGATGAGGACCCACGTCTGCAAGTTCGTCATCCTGACTGCGCTCCGCTGCCAGCTCGGGCTACAACAAAGCGCCACTATGGATCCCGCTGAACCCCATCGGTCTACCACGCCGATGAGGTCAAGAGCTGACTCGCCCCACCGGTCTGGGTCTCGCTCTCACCAACCCCCGCTGGGCTGACGAGGGAGGTCGTGTGTTCGGACGATCGACTCAGGGTACAGGAAATGGAACGATGCGGCGAGTTGGTTCGGTCTGCCGATCGAGCACTTGGAAACGAGACTATCGGGTGCTGGTGGGTCAGCACCGGGGACTCGGCCGGACGAAGGTGGGCTCGTCCATTACCGTCAGTCTAGCACACCCGCCTCGCAGGGTTGAGTCTCAACGAGCGAGGTGTTTTCGTGGATGCAGGCGGAGCTGGTCGTCGAACACATTTTCTGACAACACTTCGACACCATTCACCCGGTAACCGACAACGGCGACAGCTGCAGCTACTGAGCGGTCGATTTCCGCATCCTGACGTGGTGCGGGGAGCGGGACTCGAACCCGCACGGGAGGTCTTCCCTGCCGTTTTTAAGACGGCTGCGTCTGCCGTTCACCGCATCAGTTTGCCCCGAACACGGTTTCTGACACCACCGTGACACCACGTGGGCACCTCGTCTCCGTAATCGCTTCGAGGGGGAGGAGACGAGCGATGGCCCGTATCGTCGTGCGCAAGGATGGCCGTTACATGGCGCGGCTCCAAGCCGCTGGTCGTCGGTTCACCGTCTACGGGCGGACCGAGGCGGAGTGCCGCGAGAAGCTGGCCGTGCTCGAGCAGCAGCTCCTGCTCGGTCAACCACCAGTCCCAGCGAAGCTGACGGTGGCGCAGTGGCTCGAGACCTGGTTCGAGACCGAGGCACCTCGCTGGCGCCCTCGAACTAAGCAGAACTACCGCACCCTTCTCGACCGCGTCATCCTGCCCCGCATCGGACATCTCCGCCTGGCGAAGTTGTCACCGGTCGGCTGGCAGCGGTTCTTCGACTCGCTCGAGGGCCGGGCTGCCAGTCAGGCCTTTGCCGTGATTCGGCGAGCGGGCAACGTCGCCGTCCGTTGGCGCTGGTTACCGGAGAACCCGACCACCTTCGTCGTCCCACCCCGCTACCAGCCCACTCGACGGGTTCTCCCGAACCAGGCCGAGCTCGCTCGCCTCTTCCGCTTCTGCCTCGATACCACCGACCCTGCTGGCCTCTTGGTCGCCTTCGTCCTCGTCACCGGTCTGCGGGTATCTGAGGTCGCCGCCCTCGAGTGGGGCGACATCGGCTGGACAGCTGGCCTCGTGCACGTCCGGCGCTGCGGCCAGTGGCTCGAGGGGCGACGGTGGGTGGTCGGACCGCCCAAGACTCGGGCTGGCGAGCGCACCATTGCGCTCGGCCCCGTCGGGCTCGCCATCCTCCAGCGCCAGCGGGAACGAGTAGGGCAGCAGGGGCTCGTCTTCGCCCGGCCAGGCGGCTTGCCGTTGTCGTACGAGTACGCCAGTGCAGCCGTCCGGCGCCTTTGTCGCAAGGCGGGCCTCGTCGTGCCGTTGCGCTTCCACGACTTACGGCACGCTACGTGCTCGCTCCTTCTTGCCAACGGCACCCCGCTTACCGAAGCGAGTCGTCAGCTCGGGCACTCATCGCCTCAGGTCACGGCGACCATCTACGCCCACGCCATCGCGAGCAGTCGTGCTGCGGCCCTGGCCATTGAGCAGGCACTCGGGGGCTGACGATGAGCGGGCCACGAGCACGCGGCCCACCAGAGCAAGGCGAGTCGGCTGGTCAGGGCGAGTCGAGAGGATGGTGTGTTGTGCGACTGAGTGACTTACGACAGGATGACGTCGTCGAGTTGTTCCATGTGGCATCGATGCATTTTGCGGCGCTGGCCTATCCAGATGCGTGGCTGCTCGCCGTGGCGGGCGATGCGGTGGGGCGCCAGGACTGGGGACTGGCTCGAGCCTGCCTCGAGCTCTTCGGACGACGACGGGTGTTCTGCGCGCTCGAGGCGAGCGTCTTGGCCAGCCTCTGGGGTGCTCTGCCGACGCTGGTCGAGGGGCCGGGCGACGGGGACGTAAGTGAACTCATCGAGGAAGGGGTTCAGTAATGCGAAGAGTCGCGTTGACTGACGGAGCTGGTCGGTGGTTCGACGCGTAGAGGCGGCGGAGGGACCAGGGGTCGATACCCTGGTCCCTCTGTTCGAGTGTGCCACCCGGTTGCGAGTTGACACACAACGTCCACTATCCGCTGGCCGTCTCCGGCTCTCGCTCATAATCGAGTCGCCATCCCGCGGCGATTACGAGTGGTAGTCCCCGGTCATCCAACTCGAACCGGACACCCCATCGCGCGGCGACCCGACGATAGCGCTCGGCCGCTTCGCTCGACGACCAGGGTCGATAGGACAGGAAGAGGCCGAGGTCGTCGAGGCGATGGCGGCGAATGCGGTCGGGGAGGCTTTCCCATTGAAGCAGCCAACTCGCCAGGGTCAAACAGGCTGCCTGGCCGAGTCCGGGAGCGAGCTCGACCAGGCGAGTGAACCGCTCGACCAGCTCCAGGGTCAGCGGGTACCACGGGTGTCCGGTCACGCTCTCGTACTCGGCGCATGCAGCGAGGACGAGCCGAGCTACGGTGGGGTCCGCTTCCCACCAGCACCATTCGCCGGTCCGGCCACTCGTCGCCGGCTGCGCACGCAGCGCCTGCTTCATCAACTTGATTGTGTCGCGCGAGACGTTGAGGTCATCCGGCTGGATTTGCGGCAGCGACGGGTCGTCGGGGAGGCGTGCTCGGCGCAACCGCTCGTCCTCAGCCAGCTGTTGCAGCTCCTTGTGAACGCGGTCCGACGACGCTCCTGCTTCGAGCATGCGGACGATGAAGGCTCGCACGGCCGGATGCAGTCGACTGCCTGGTCGCTTCGTCTTTCGCCGCGCCACCGCGCGCCTCGATTCTCACCCTTTGTTCACCCTTTGCTCGGCTGTTTCTCACCTACCGACCGCAGTATACAGCAAACCGAGGAATGTTGCACTGAAGGGGGTGCGCAATGGCAGAACTCCGCGACTATCTCCGGCCGTCCGAGGCGGCGCGGCGCCTCGAAATTTCGGTCGAGCTTCTCCGAACGTGGATGCGGGAAGGTCGGATTCCACACGTCCAGACCCCGCTTGGCCGATTGCTTCCCGCGGCCGAGGTTGAGCGACTGGCTGCCGAGCGCCAGGAGAAGAAGGGAGGTCGACCATGAATAACCAGTCCAAGCGTCCGGTTCGACGCTCCGACGGCCGAGTCGTCGGCTCGTTCGACGGGACGACCCTGAGGCTGAAGCGGAAGCGCTCGAAGCATCTTTTCCGTACGCTCAACTCATGGTGCATCGACCTCGACGTGCTCGTCCGAGCGGCCGATGCTGACGTCGAGACGGTTGTGGTCGAGGACACCGAGACCGGCGAAACCTACGAGGTCGGCCTCGATGACATCTTGAGTTATGGCACGGTCATTGACCACGGCGCCGGGGTACAGGTTGCCCTGCCTCTGCAGTATTGGCTTCGTTCATCGATGCCGCAGCTGCGGCTCGGCCTTTGAGCGAGCGAGCCGGGGGAGCGTTCTCGTTCCCCCGGCTCGCCACCCAAGCGCGGAGAGGTCATGCTATGGCAAGCATACGACAACTCGTCGAGCAATACACAAGTCTCGGACTCGTCACCATCCCCGTCTCCGGCAAGCGGCCGGTCAGCGTCGTCCTGGACGAGCACGGCCAGCCGCTGCGTCGTCCGGACGGCTCGCTGGTCCGCTGGCAAGCGTTCATCGAGCGTCCCCCGACCGACGCTGAGGTCGAGGCGTTCGAGTGGGAGCGAGCGACCGGTCTCGCCGTGGTCCTCGGACCAGGCACCTGGCAAGCGTGGCCATATCTCTGGTGTCTCGACATCGAGCACGAGCCCCGCAGCGGAGTCGAGCAGTGGCTCGACCAGCACGTCCCGGAGTGGCGAGCCGGCGTGGCCGCCGAGACAGGCGGCGGTGGCTTACACGTTTACTTCTTAGCCTCGCACCCGGTCACCACGGGAGTCATCCGTTGGGGAGAAGTACGCGGCGGGGGGTCGCTATGCGTGCTCCCACCCAGTCGCCATCCCGAGACTGGCCGCACCTACCGCTGGCTCAGCGAGCGGTGGACGAACCTACCGCAGCTCGAGCCATCGGCCGTGCCAGGGTATGGCAGACGAGCGGAGAACGGCCACCAGCAAGGGTCGTTGGGACAGGAACCCCTACGGGAGGTGCTGCGACGAACCATCCCGAAAGGGTCCCGGAATACCACCCTCACCCGCATCGCCGGCCTACTTCGAGGCCAGCTGGATTTACCCCCGGATGAGGTGCTGACCATACTCCGGGTGCTCAATGATTCCCATTGCGAAGAGCCGCTGGACGACGAGGAGTTGCAGGCCATCACTCGGTCAGCCAGCAAGTGGTCGCCGAACCCGGTGCTGCTGGCCACCGGGAACGGCCACCGCCATTCACTAATCACTGCTATTAATGAGAGTGAGAGTGATGAACCCGAAGCCATCGATATCTCCACGCTCCCCGAACCCCCACGCCGGGGATGGCTGGTCCCTGACCTGCTTCCCGAGGGAACCGTGGCCACCTGGTACGGCGACGACGGCACCGGCAAGTCCGTCCTGGCGCTGGCGCTGGCCATCTGCGTGGCCAGCGGGAGGCCGTTCCTGGACCGGCCGGTGCAGCAGGGGGTGACCCTCTATCTGGACACCGAGTTCGACGAGGACGAATTCGTCCGCCGAGCCTACAAGTTGGCCAGGGGTATGGGACTCTCCGCACCCCCGGTCGGTGTGTTCTACTACCGGGCCCGCTATAGCCTCACGACCCCCGGCGGTCAGCGGGATATCGTCCGCCTGGTCGAGCGCTACCAACCAACGCTGGTCGTGGTCGACTCGGTCACCCTCGGGACGTACACCGACGACCTGAAAGAGGCATCAGCAGCGGTCACCTTGATGGAGTTTTTGCAGCAACTCCCAGCCACCGTGCTGGCGCTCGACCACATCCCCAAACCTCCACAAGGAGCCAGCCTGGCCTACGCCAGACCCTGGGGGTCCTTCGCCAAGCGAGCCAAGGCTCGACACACCGTCCTGGTTACCCCGTCGGAAGCTGGTGGTGTCGTGCTCCGGGTCACCAAGTCCAACTTGGCCAAGGTTGGTGCGATGGTGGGTGCGGACATCACATGGGAGGGTGACGCTATCCGGGTGGTCGCCGTTCCGCTCGACGACGACGCCTTGGCCGGTATCGAGCACCACTTGCCAGCGCTCGAGCAGGTCTACCGTTGCCTGTGCCAGCACGAGGCGATGACGCCTGAGGAACTGGCCGAGGAGACCGGGTTGGCAGTCGGCACTGTCCGGAACAAGCTCACAGCGCTCCGCCACCAGGGTCGAGCTGAACCCCTGGGTGGTGGCCGTTGGCGGGGTATCGGACCGGCGACCCTGGCCGTCCGGGACGACGGCCATTCACCGTTCACTCACTATAAAGGGGGAGTGAACGGTGAATCGGAACCGAGCGACCGTCACTCGCCAGGCGACAGTTCCCAGCCGACGCTGGTCGTCTGGGACGACGGTCACCGGCCATTCACTGTTCACTCACTCTATAGGGGAGTGAACAGTGAATCCGAACCGAACGGTCGGCGTTCACCAGGCGACAGTTCCCAGCCGACCCTGGTCGAGCAGGGACCGCCGGACGACATTATCGCGTGGGGTGAGTGGCTGCTCGCCGAGCTTCGAGCTGGTCGGACGCAGCTGCCGGTCGTCGAACTCAAGCCTGGCCGCAGTGTGGTCGCACCCGAGCAGTTCTTGATGAGCCACCTCATCGAGGGGAAGTTAGGTATCGGTGCTGCACTCGAGAACCTACGGCTGTATCGGAAAGCGCTCGAGCGAGCTGGTAGACGGAGAGGGGGTAACTATGACCGATGCGACCTGGAAGAAGTGTGAGCGGATGGTCGCACGCATCCTCGGTGCTCGCCGTACCCCGGCCGGTCGGCCAGGCGAGCCGGACGTCCGGGGTCGGCGGTTGAGCGTCGAGGTCAAGCACCGGAAGCAGTTGCCGCGCTGGCTCTTGGCGGCGCTCGAGCAAACCGAACGAGCAGCCGGAGACGGGGAGGTCGCTGTCTGCGTGCTGCATGAGCGGGGGATGCATTATCGCGACTCGTTGGCGGTCCTCAGGTTGCGGTCACTCGAGGAGTTGCTCAGCCGATTATCGGGGGAGGTGGCAAGCGATGACGCCAGGTGACCTGCATCGGCGGAAGTTGCAGCTCGTCCAAGCCTTGGCTGCGGGATTACCGGTCGACGTGGCGGCCGAGCGAGTGGGTATCTCGCCGCGCACAGCCTATCGGTATCTGCGTGACGAGGCGGTCGTCCAGGCACTGCAGTTCATCGAGCGGGAACTTCTCCAGACCTTGGCTCGGCGGCTGGCGACGCTGGCCGTCCGTGCGACGGAGACGCTCGAGCGAGCCTTGCAGGACGACGGCGTGCCATGGAGCGTCCGAGTGCGAGCGGCCGACTCGCTACTCGGCCATGCCGAGAAGCTGGCGTATCTCGCTCGGCTCGAGCAAAGGCTGACCGAGCTCGAGGGAGAGGTACACGATGTCCGCACGGTCGCTTGGTAACCGGCTCGAGCGGCTCGCTCGTCGCCTGGCTCGTCGCCGCTCATGGCGCATCAGGATTCGCTGGCACGACGACCCGCCACCCGAGCCACGGCCAGGGTTGGCCGTCGTCAGGCTGTCGTGGGACGACTCCGCCGAGCTCGCTGTCGAAACCCCTCTTGACACACAACCCGAGGGGGATTAGAGTGAGGCTGAGTCGGTCGGCACGTTAACAGCCTGGAAGACGAGGTGCCCCGGCGCCGGTGGTGGCAGCGCCGGGGCTCGACCAGGTGCGGGGTCGGCGCACCTGGCGCTACCAGTGTAGCGCACCCCCGCTGGTCGAGTCCCTGGCCAGTGGGGGTTTTCGTTCGTCGGCGACGCTCGTCACCGAACGCGAGTTTTGACACCACTTGACACCACTCGTTCGGCGCTGACGTGGTGCGGGGAGCGGGACTCGAACCCGCACGGGAGGTCTTCCCTGCCGTTTTTAAGACGGCTGCGTCTGCCGTTCCGCCATCCCCGCTCGATAGCACTGCTTAAAGTATGCTGTGGAACTTCGGACCTTGGCGAGTGGGGAGCGGAGAACCACGCTCGGAAGAAGAGGTGAGTATTCTGGTGGAAACATTACCATTCGGTTGAGTCCATCCGTTTATCGGGGTACTCGACCAACCCCGTGGTTGCACGTTACGGGGAGCGCCGGGAAAACCCCACCCGGCGCCTGACTGAGTTCCGGCGCTGACTCCGAGCAGTTCCGGGCTGTCCCGTTTCGGGCTGGTCAGGTTCCCAACCGACGAATGCCCCCTCCGAACCTCTTCGACCAATGCTGTCAACTGGGCGGATACACGAAGACCCCCGCTGGTCCTGGAACCGGGGCCGGTCGGGTCGGGAAGGACCTCATCCGTTCCCCATTCTCATAGCCGGACGAGGGGGTTCTCCTCGACGATAAGCGAGAGCCAGCACTACTTACCTGGCGTCAGGGGATCCAGGACAATCCGGACACCGCATCGATACGCTCGGCGGTAAACAGTTTCCGCGGTTCGGTCGCCTGCGGTCGGCCATCCGCACCGATGCGGAGATCGAGTACATAGACCGCGAATCCGTCCCGTTCCAGTTGCAGGTATGCGATGGCGCGACCGTCCGGTGACCACGTCGGGCTAGCGACGACTCCCGAGTCGGTGATCTGAATCGGCTGCCCACCCATGGCCGGTACGAGGAACAAATCGTTCGATTCACCGTGGCGACCGACGTAAACGATCCATTGACCCTCAGGAGACCATGCGGGAGCGTGTTGCCCATCACCACCTTGAACCAAAGGGGTCAGATTACCGCTGCGGAGATCGACGATCCAGAGATCGGTCCGCCTTTGCAGTCCGTCCTCGCGGGTTACACGGTGAATGAAAACGATTCGCGAGCCGTCGGGTGAAAAGGCCGGCTGATCGACGTTGTCTCCTAGCCGGGTCGGGGCTTGGATCAGCGCCGGCGTACCACCCGCACTGGGAATGAGCCAGAGGAAGTTCTTCAACGTGTTCCGATCCGAGACGTAAACCAAGCGTTGGCCATCCGGTGACCAGGCAGGGCTGAGCGCCCAGACGGCGTTTTGCACGTATTCGTACGAACCAGGCGTGAAGGGTGGACGGTTACGTGTCAGCTGGCGAATCTCGCCGGTGCTCGTATCCGCAATGTACAGATCCGAATATGCATCGCCCAACCGGACAAAGACAATGCGTCGTCCATCAGGGGACCAGCGTGCCCAGGCTGTATCTCCCAGTTGCAGCAATCGGCGTGTCTTGCCGTTCTCCCATACTGCGATGTCACCGTGCTGAATGAACAGGATGCGGCCGTTTGCCGTCGCTGCGATCGCTCTGTCCGGTCCCTCAACGGTGTCCCCACAACCGAATGCCAATAGAGTCGATGCGAAGAGAGCGATCAGGAGGAGCAGTCGTACCCCAGTTCTCGGAGCGCCTGCCTGGCTTCTGCTTCCTCGTTCCACGGCCGTCGTTCGTCGCCGTACAGTATGCACTGCTCGTGTCCCTTCCCGAGCAATAAGACGATATCACCGGGACGCGCCCGCCGGAACGCTTCTCGGATCGCAAGGGCTCGATCCTCTACACAGACGAACTGCTGTCCCTCTTGCGCTCCAGCCTCACGTGCTCCCTCTGCGATTTCGGCGATGATGGCGTTTGGGTCCTCGTGACGAGGATCCTCCGACGTGAAGACGACGAACTCGGCAAGGCGAGCAGCGATCGCTCCCTGCAGCCGGCGTTTGATGCGGTCACGCTCACCGGCGCTCCCGAAAACGACGATCACCCGTCCGCGTGCAAGGGAGCGCGCTAGCGGGAGAACTCGCTCGAATGACTTCGGTGTGTGGGCGTAGTCGACGATCACACGGAACGGCTGTCCGCAGTCGATCGGGGTAAAACGCCCGGGTACCGCCGCGAGTTGCTGGAGACCGGTGACGACCTGGTCCAAGGGTATTCCGAGAAGAATGCCGGTTCCTGCAGCAGCGAGCGCATTTTCGACATTCCAGAGACCGAAGAGTCGCAGATGCACATCAGCCACCTGATCGCCATACCGGAGGCGGAAACTCGTGCCTTTGTCAGTCATGCGGGCGTTTTCCGCCACGAGGACAGCCTTACCAGTCGCTGAGTACCACAGGATCGGTACCGAGCCAGCGAACCGCGCGAGAGACCGTGCTCCCTCGTCGTCAGCATTGAGAACGATTCCACGCGGATAAGCTCGTTCCGGTCGATCGCGGACGAACTTCAGGAGCCTTCCCTTGGCTCGCCGGTAGTTTTCGATGGTACCGTGGAAATCCAGATGCTCCTGGGTTACATTGGTCACGACTGCGATATCGAAGGGACAATGATCCAACCGGTGAAGCTCCAGCCCGTGACTCGTCGCCTCCACGACAGTCCAGGCGACACCCGTCGCTCGCATGCGAGCCAGGAGTGCCTGGACATCGAGAGACTCCGGTGTCGTCTGTCTGAGATCGTGGGCCACGAGCTCGTCACCGATGCGCAGGGCGACGGTGCCGATGAGACCGGTTCGGTAGCCGGCTGTGCGGAGTATGGCATCGATCAGGAAGCTCGTCGTCGTTTTGCCGTCTGTACCGGTTACTCCGATGAGGCCGAGATCGGAAGCTGGATGACCGTAGAAGCGCGCGGCGACGGCAGCGAGCGCCACGCGAGTGTCACTGACTCGAGCGATGGTACGTAGGCCAGGGACATCTTCAGAGGGCCACTCTTCGACGACTGCTGCCACCGCACCGCGTGAGGCAGCGTCAGCGAGATAACAGTGTCCGTCCGTATGCGTACCTCGGAGTGCGACGAAAAGACTGCCCGGCGTTGCCTGGCGGGAGTCGTAGACAACGCGGGTCACCATGATCGCGTCATCACCACGCAGCTCGGCAAAAAGATCGCTGAGCAAATCGTGCAAAGCCGGCATGGAATCACGCTCCTAGCGGACGCAGTCGGCGCCAAAGCGCCATGAGGATCGGTGAGCGGACCAACTCTCGCACACCAGGGTAAGTATACGGGCGTCCACCGAATCCGCTCTTGAACCGATACACACCCCACAACCCGCAGCGGACATTGAGGTGCTCATCGTCGGTTTCGGGAGGGGGATCGTCGGTGTCAGGAATACCCCACAGATCGTACCAGCGGCAGCCATGTGACCGTGCCCACTGGAGAGCAGCCCACTGGACAGCGTACGTTGGCATATGTCGTTGCAGCGAGGTCTTCGATGCACCATAGAGATAGATTGCTTCGTCACCGTATCGCACAACGAGCACTCCTGCGGCGAGCTCCCCTGCGAACTCAGCGAACAGGAGTGCTGCGTCTTCACCGAAAAGTGTCAGGAGATCTCGGAAATAGTCGATCTGATGGAAACCGAAGCGATCGCGCTCGGCTGTTTCGCGCAGCAACTCATAAAAGCGCTCGACTTCGCTATGGGATGCGATGCGTGTCGTCACTCCGCGACGGAATGCGAGGCGGACGTTATACCGTGTCTTCGGTTTCATCTGTTCGAGCAACATGGTGTCATCCCCGAGAGGAACTTTGAGGGTTCTTCGCGGTTGGATGACGAAGCGGCTCGGTTTCCAGCCGAGTTCTCTAGGGAGGACAGTGAGTCCGGAGGCGTCTTCCGGTTCAGCGAGGACTGCGATGGCGCGATACTGGCGGGCCAGCTGCTGAATCACATGGTGAAACGCTCTCGGCAGTGCTTCGGTGAATTCTCTGACCAAGGGTCCGCGGGGGATGTACAAGATGGAGAACGGGAGTATTCGCCGCACGAGGATTTGTGCGAGAGCAACGCCGTCCGCAGCGGTGATCGACAGCCGAAGACAATACCACCCGTGTCGCTGCTTGAATTCGCCCCAGCGCCAGCTCTGCAACAGCCGACCGCCGCTGGCTAGAACCAGCTGATCCCATTCAGCCGGATCATCGACGTAACGAATGTGGCACGAACTTACCATGGAGTGGGACGGAGCGGATCGCTCGCGAATACCGCTTCGGCCAGCGCCTCTTCGGCGGCATCGCGCACAACCGGATCGGTCGAGCGAGCTAAGCGACGCAAGACATTCGTGGCGAGAGTACCGCCGATGCGCCCGAGTGCAGCGATCGCTGCCCCTTGCACCGCGCGATCAGGGTCGGACGTCAAAGAGATAAGTTCGTCGACGGCTTCCTCTGCGCCCAGCTCGCCACAGGCAGTGGCAGCCTCATAGCGGTATGCCGGGTGCTCGCTCTGCAGCTCTTCCAGGAGAAGGGGTAACCAGCGTCGGTCTAGCGATCGACCCATGGCATACAAGGCACTCACTTTGAGGGCGTGCTCGCCAGACCAGTACGCTTCTTCGATCGCCTCGTTGATCCTCGGATCGTACGAGTATACCGCTGCGGCTTCGAGCGCACGGCGACGCACTTCGAGCGGTTCGCTACTCTCGAGAAGGGAGAACAGAGCTGCGCGGAGAGCCCGACAGACTTCGAGGGGTAACCGACCCAGCACATCGAGTTCGGTGAAACGACCGAGCGCCTGAGCAAGTGCGGCTCGTACCGACGGCTCTGATTCGCGGGACAGTCGCTCGAGGAGGCGATGGAGAACCAGCGTATCTTCTTCCTCCCACAATCCAGCGATTGCACATTCCCGCACCTGCTGGTCATCATCGTCGAGCGCGATGAGGAACACGTGACGGAAGTTGAGTGCCAGGTTCTCTTCAGCCAGTTCCGCCATCATGTGGACCAAGCGACGCCGCGCCGCAACCGGCAGCGTGGGCCAGAGCTGTCGTAACTGCCGGGCACTTTGACGAGAGAGATCGGACAGTTGAGCCACGTCGCTCGCCCGCACGCGGTCATGGAATCGTATCAGAAGCTCGGCGATATCGATGTTCGTGTTGATCGAAGGTTGCATAACACTCACCGCCGTGGCGTGTAGTAATAGAGGTCGGCGACATCCAGATCGGCTTCGAACTGAGGATATTGCCCTGAAGTGAGCAGGTAGCGGATCCGCTCGACGCTCAGGGGACGCTCGACGTTCACACCAGCGACGAGGTCGTCGAGCGTCGCCATGTAGCGAGGTGCCTCGCGGCTGCCGACATTCTCACCGACTCGCTCGAAGGTGATTTCCAAGACGCGCTCATAGGAGCGACGAGTCCGCTCGTCGAGCGGTTCTTGACCCGCGAAGCGAGGAAAGCGTTGCTCAGTCAAGAGCATGCTGTCTTGCACTGCGCAGAAGTACACCGTTGGGCGAAAGACATACTTGCGCTGCTTTTCGTCGAGTGTGAGGAGGCGTCGCTCCTGACGTGAAATAGGAAGGTAATCGATGATAAATCGTCCTGGCTCCTCAGCACGTTCCAGGGTGATGAGGGCTGCGGCGACAAGGTTGGCAGCGAAGAACTGTTCGAACCCGAAAAGGAATCCGCCGCGGTTCGTCGTCGGATAGCGTAATTCGACGTAAAACGTTTCGTGTGTTTGTGGGGCCTCGAAACGAAGGAGTGCCCGTGTCTGATCCGGAAAGACACGTGGTGGAAGCACGGGAGCGATCGTACTGTCGTACGGAAGGACACCGTAGTAATGCTCATAGAACGTCAGAACATGGTCGACGACGCTCTCTGTCCCAGGCTGAATGGCCTCGCTGGACTCCAGCAGATAGCGAAAATCCTGGCCGAGATCAGCAACCTTTCGCTTCGGTGGGGCCACAGGATTGACCTCGCGCACTGTCCAGGCATGTGCGCCCGGGACTCCCACGAACTCGAATCCCTCTTCGCTTATCAAGCGCGCGTTGAGAGCGAGTTGCCGCAAAGCATAATCCGGCATACCAGGGCGGACATCGAAGAGGACCTCGACGATTTCCCGGTCGGTCAGTGGTTCGCCTCGCTCGACGATGTATTCCCGAATCCGACGAACATCGCCACGAGAAAGACTCGGGACGATCCGCGCGATCGCCCACAGGTCAGCGAAACCGACAACGTCAGGACGGTTGCTGAGTGTCACCCGGATCGCGGCCGCCAGTTCGTCATCGGAGAGTTCTGTGATGTCTTCGATGACCGTGGCAGCAGTTGCTGCGGGGGCGACGACTTTCTCGAGCCCCTCTTCTTCGGCTGGCGCTGCAATTGCGGGCTCCGCGACCGGGACTGTTTTTTCCTCGGGCGGGCGCGTCCTGGTTGGCGTCAAGGCTTCAGGTGGGGGCTCGAGGAAGCGTCGCGGCAACTGATGAGCGGTATCGATGAGCGCAGCCGGCGGTAGTGGCGGACGCCCAGCTCGCGTCGTGGCAACGATGATCTGGCCATCTTGCGTGGCCTCGAGAGCGAACACGTGGTCATTCGCCGCTAGAGCTGTTCGCAGCCGTTCAATCCATTCAGTGAGCGAGCCTCCTGCTTCCGTTTCGGCAAAGTGTGCGGCGAGCGTCTCCAGAGGCACGCGAATCGGGGCGTGTGTGGGATAAAAGCGAGAGGTCGCACGCAAGAGCGCGAAGACACGGCGTGCGAGGTCGCGCTCCCTCCCGGAACCCCGGAATTCGATTTCAGGAGAGGTCTGCACGTTCGTCCCGTCAGTCACTCGCGCACTCCCTGTTTCGACGCGTGTCAGCTCGATTGCAGACGCTCACGAAGCATTCGGACAAGTTCGTCGGTCGTGGCCGGTCGACCGGGTTCGCGGAGCAATTCGATAAGTAGTTCTTGAATCTTCGGGCTCAAGACGATAGCGGACACGATACCCCCCTTCAGCCATGCCAAATGATGAGGATAACAGTACTCGGGCCGTCTCGGCAACCGACTTCGAGGGTGGCCTTTGACTGGTAAGACGATGAAGGCATCCGCGTTAGGGGGAAAGCTGTGACATCATCGGTCATTCACCGACGTCGGTCGCTCCCGCGGCAAGGGAAAAGGCTTGGATCCGCTCGATGGCGTCGGTACTGGCTGCAGACTGCGCTGTTGATGCCTCGAGCAATCAGGCAGGCTATCGATTCGAGCAGGCGGAGAGCGCTCGCGGTTGCGGTTCGCCGCTCGCTGAGCAGGGTACGCGTCCTCAGGAAGCTGAAACACTTTTCCTTCTCGGTAGAACCACTGGAGCGAGGAAGGTACCGTTGCTTCCGGCTGATGATCGAGCCAGAGACATTCTTCCGAACTTTTGCTGACCGTGCTCGCTTCTGCCGACTCGTCGGTATGTCGAGCTCGCTCGTCCCGGAGGCATACGGTGTCGTCGTTATGACGTCGTACGGGTCACGCCGACTCACGTGCGAGCCAAGGCGAGCGCGACAGCTCCGATCATCGGGGCATCCGGACCGAGTTCGGCGAGTGCAAGGCGTACGCGGCGTAGGGAGGCGGGATACGCATATTGACGGACACGCGCCTGCAAAGGTTCCAGGAGACGACTACCGGCTTCTGCTACCGGTCCGCCGATGATGACGGCTTCTGGATTCAGCGTGGCGATGAGCGAGGCGATGGCTAGCCCGAGCATCTGTATTGTATCGTCGAGAACGCGCTGAATGGTCGGACTCTCCGGTGCACGCTCGAACAGGACACGAGCCGTGATCGGTCCACTGAGGAGCCGATGCGCTGGGTCATCCGGTGAGATAACGAGCGCTTCCCAGACGCGAGCGACAAGAGCTGGCTCGGCAACATACGCTTCCAGATGTCCCGGCTTGCCGCAGGAACAGAGTGGTCCACCGGCTGTGACGACCATGTGGCCGATCTCTCCAGCCGTACTTGTGGCACCGTAGACGAGCCGTCCATCCACGATGATGCCTCCGCCGACTCCCGAGCCGAGGTGGAGATAGATGACTGTTTGACAGCCGCGAGCTGCACCGAAGACCGCCTCGCCGAAGGCGGCGGCTCGGGCATCGTTCTCGAGCACGGTCGGCACGCGCAGCTGCTCCTCCAGCAAGGCGACGAGCGGAAACTGCTCGAACCCGGGCGAACGTGGCGAGAGGATGGTGACGCCCCGCTCGGGATCCACTGGTCCGCCGAACGCGACACCGGCGGCCTTCAATTCCGCTGGCGGAAGGCCAGCGCGACCCAGTGCAACTCGAGCCAGTTCGAGAAGCCGATGGAGTACATGGGGCGCCTCCAAATTGTTGAGGGGTTCCGATGCTTCACCGAGAATCTGTCCCTTTCCGTCAGCGACGACGGCTCGAATGATTCCACCAGCGATGGCGAAGCCGTACACTCGATCCTGCGAACTGGGTGGCTTCGCTCGGAACCGTCGAACAGTTAGATCGTTCATGTGGTCGAACCTCGGCCGCGGGGTTCGGCGCCCAGAACAGGCGCTGTATCCTACCACTCATGGACCCTCGAGAGGAAGAGGATGATGGCAGAAGGGCAATACGTTCTCAGGGTAGAAAGCAGTCGAAACGACTTTGTGATCGGGCTCGGCTTCGCAGTTGCCGGGTTATTGGCTGTATCGACGAGTGCTGTTCTGATCCGGCTCGCCGGGTCGGTCAGTGCCTTCGAAATCGCTTTTTGGCGCCTCCTCGTGGCAACGCTCGCGTTGGTGCCGGTCGCACTGGCTACTCGCACGTTGGGGGCAGTGAGGTCGCTCGGCTGGCCCCGGCTCGCGATCTACGGAGCGACGCTGGCGGTGCACTTCGTGGCGTACAATGCTGCACTGCAATTCGCGCCGGTCGCGCATGTGTTGCCCTTGCTCTATACTTCCACGATCATGCTCGCCATACTCTCGGCGTTTCTGCTGAAAGAGTCGCTCAGACCGCGACAGATCGCGGGAATCGTGATCGTCCTCTCGGGAGTCGTCGTTCTCACCGGGTTCGAGCCACGCTTTGGGCTGCGCATCGCTATCGGCGATGGGTTAGCCCTCCTCTCGGCCGCAGCGTACGCGGCTTATTCGCTCGTTGGTCGTCGCGAGCGGGCGCGGATTCCGCTCCTCGCCTATGCGATCGCTGTGTACGGATCAGCTGCAGTGTGGGTCTTCCCTTTTGCGCTCCTAGCAGCGCTCAGCGCGGGAGCGAGCGTCGCTCGTTATGACTGGCAGGTGGTTGCGGCGCTCCTCGGGCTCGGGTTGATACCGAATACGCTCGGTCACACGCTGTACAACGCGAGTGTCCGCCGATTGAACGCTGCGATCGCTAACGTCATCTACACGCAAGAGATGACCGGGGCGATTCTCCTGGCCTGGTTGATCCTCGGCGAGGTACCGGGGGTCAATGCAGTCGTGGGGGCGATCATCATGCTGGTTGGGATTCTCTTCGTACTGCTTCCTTAGGATTCTGCAGCGAAAATGGCCGCGGCGATAGATGGATCGTGCAGTTCGACCGTTACCTCCGAGCCAACCGGCGCTTCCGACCACTCTTCAGGAATCACCGCGAGGCAATTCCCGTGCACCAAGCTGCTGAGAATGCCAGAACCTTGTTGCGGGACCGGGGTTACCCAGAGTTCGCCCGATCGTCGATGAAGCAGCGCACGAACGAAATGACGTCGTCGTCCGCGGTTCTCCACCGGTTTCGTCAAACGCGCCCTGACGCGAATCGGCTCGAGATCTGCCCGTCCGAGGAGGCGCAGGATTGCTGGGCGAGCGAACTGCAGGAAAGCCACGACGGCCGCCACCGGATTGCCGGGAAGCGCCAAAACCGGGGTATTTGCCACGAAGCCGAATGCCATCGGCTTGCCCGGTTTGATGCGCACTTGCCAAATTTCGAAGCGTCCGCGTGCACGCAAGAATTCTTTGATTCGGTCGTAGTCACCCTGTGACACACCGCCCGAGGTGAGGATCAGATCGGCATCATGGGTGTACTGCAGGTGTCGAGCGACATCCTCTTCTTGATCGGCAGCGATACCGACGAGTTTGGGAATCCCACCAGTCTGGTGGACGAGGGCGGCGAGGACCGTGCTGTTGCCATTGCGAATCTGGCCAGGCTCGAGCGGCCAATCGATCGGCACAACCTCGTCGCCGGTGGCCAGGATAGCGATCCGTGGGCGCTGATAGACGAGAACCCAGGAGTAGCCGAGGGAAGCGAGAAGGCCAAGATGAGCCGGTCCGAGAACGGTTCCTGGTTCGAAGACGGTGGATCCGGCGAGGATGTCTTCACCCGCGTGGCGCACATTTTCTCCCGTGGTGATTTCTCGCCGAACACGGACGACACCGCGTGATCGACTCGTGCTGGGCGTGTCCGACTCGTCCGTGTCCTCGAACCGTACGACCGCATCGGCGCCTGGTGGGAGGACTGCGCCAGTCATGATGCGGATGGCCATGCCGGACTCGATGCGGAGCGGAATCGCTTCGTCGATGAACCAGCGTGGAGAGGGAGTCCCGGCGGGTGCCTCACCGATGACTCGCAGTTCGGCCGGACGATCAGGGCAGGCACCGCGCGTATCGCTCGCGCGAACCGCGTAGCCGTCCATGGCGGAATTGGTGAATGGCGGGATGCTTCCCCGGGCGATGATCGGTTCAGCTAAGATTAAGCCCAAGGCATCCAGCAACGGGGTGCGTCGCGGTGTGAGCGGAGCGAAACACGCGAGGATACGTTCTCGCGCTTCATCGACGCTGATCATCGTTTGGGTCGTTCCGGAGGGATCGTGCGAGAAATGCATAGGGATCGTCCCCCCTCGGTCGCCTGCTGTCAAGTGAGTTGCTTCATCGCTTGAACCAGTTCGCGAACCGCATTGGCCGATCGATGCAGGGCAGCCCGTTCCTCATCGGTCAGATCGACTTCGATGATTTCCTTGACTCCGCCGGCACCCAGCTTGATCGGAACCCCGACATAGAGGTCATGGATCCCGTACTGACCCGTCAGATACGTGCTCGCAGCCATCACGCGGTTGGCGTCGAGAAGGACGGCCTCGACCATCTCGGCAACCGACGCAGCTGGTGCGTAAAAAGCGCTCGTTCCTAATAGGCGAACGATCTCTCCACCACCATCGCGTGTCCGCTCGACGATCGCCTGGATCCGATCGGCGGGGATGAGTTGCGTGATCGGGATACCCGAGACGGTCGTGTAGCGGGGCAGTGGAACCATCGTATCACCATGACCGCCGAGTACCATCGCGTGGACATCGCGCGGAGAGACACCGAGTTCGAGCGCGACGAAGGCGCGGAAGCGCGCAGCGTCTAGGACGCCAGCCTGACCAACGACGCGTGCTGAAGAAAAACCGGAGGCTTCCAAGGCGACATGGCACATGGCGTCGAGCGGGTTCGTCACCACGATTATGACGGCATCGGGTGACAATGGTGCTGCCTGCTCGGTGACGCTTCGAACGATATTCATGTTGACGCGGAGGAGATCATCGCGGCTCATGCCAGGCTTGCGCGGCGATCCGGACGTGATGACGATCACATCCGATCCAGCTGTTGCGTCATAGCTGTTGCTGCCGACGAGCTGGCAGTCATAACCCAGAACCGGCCCAGCTTCCAACAAGTCGAGTGCTTTGCCCTGGGGGAGATTCTCGACGATGTCCACGAGCACTAAATCGGCGATGTTGCGTGCAGCGAGATACTGTGCAGTGGTCGCACCGACGGCACCGGCACCGATAATGGAAACCTTGCGTCGCATTCGCTCTACCCCTCTTGTTGGACTTCTCCGATCCCCACGGCCTTCGCTGAGCGTATCCTAGCATACATCTGAATCCGCTCGTGGGATACAATCGCTCGGAGGCGGCGCCTCGCTCACGGATCGTGAAGGGGTCGCAGGTGGTCAAACGGATCGCACTCATCGGGCTCAGCGGGTCAGGGAAGAGTTCGATCGCGCCGCTCGTCGCGGATTTGCTCGGCTGGCGTATCGTCGATACTGATCGGCTAGTCGAAGAGCGTTTCGGTCTGCCGATTGCAGAGATCTTTGCGTGGTACGGCGAGAGCGTTTTCCGAGCAGCAGAGCGAGAAGCTTTGCTGCAGGCGTCACTGGCCGAGCACGTCGTGATCGCCACTGGCGGTGGCATCGTGTTGGACGATCGGAACTGGATTCCCTTGCGCACCGAGACGGCCTTGGTGCACTTACGTGCACGGATCGAGACTTTGGTGGATCGTTTGCACCGCCAGTCTGAACGAGAACTGCAGCCGACTGTTCGGCCGCTGCTCGCTGGCGACACAGCAGCGAAACTGCAGGAGCTTTGGCAGCGACGGCGAGCGCTCTATGAGCAGGCTGATGTCGTCATCGATACCGATGACGAGGCGCCGGAGGAGATTGCGCAACGTATCGTCGAAGCAGTGCGAGAGCTGGAGGACCGAGAAAGCGTGCCGTTCCGCGCTCTGCTCGGTGCTGCCGGGCGCTCCGAACTCTACGTGGCTTCAGGTATTTTGACGAGAATCGGCGAACTGGTGCGACACCGTTGGCCCAAGGCTCGGCGCGCCTTTCTCGTCAGCGATGAGCAGGTCGCGCGTTACTGGGGCGCGAGCGCCCGAACGTCACTGATTGCGGCTGATTTCGATGTCGTGGCGACCGCTATTCCCCCGGGAGAGCACTCGAAGTCGCTCGTGACCGTGGCATCGCTTCTCGACTGGATGCTGGCGGCCGGCATCGAGCGTTCCGATGTTGTCGTGGCGCTCGGCGGTGGAGTGGTCGGTGACGTCGCCGGTTTTGCGGCTTCGATTGTCCTCCGTGGTGTCGCGCTCGTGCAAGTGCCGACGAGCCTTTTGGCGATGGTCGACGCGAGCGTGGGCGGAAAGACGGGGGTCGATCATCCGCTCGGCAAGAATCTCATCGGGAGTTTCTATCAGCCGCATCTGGTGCTGGCGGATCCAGTCGTGCTCGCGACGCTTCCGGCTGAAGAGCGTCGCTCCGGGTGGGCCGAAGTGGTGAAGCATGCGATGATCGAGTGCACCGCGACCGAGACGAAGGAACCGCGGCTGCTGAACATGCTCGCCGAGCGGCCGTACGACGCGTGGTGGCAGGATGCCGACTCACTTGCGCGGCTCATCCGGCAGAACATTCATATCAAGGCGAGCGTTGTCGCCCGTGATGAGCGCGAATCCGGACTGCGCCGGATTCTCAACTACGGTCACACCTTGGGTCACGCGATCGAGGCGACGAGTGGGTACCGGTTGCGGCATGGCGAGGCGATCGCGGTGGGTATGCGGGCGGTCGCTCGCATCGCGCATAGACTGGACTCCTGTCGCGCAGATCTCGTTCCGTTGCAGGACGAGCTCCTGGATCAGGCCGGGTTACCGCGTGCGGTCGATCTCCCACTCGCCGAGGTGCTCGAGCTCCTTCGTTATGACAAAAAAGCCGAAGGCGGAAGCCTCACGTGGATTCTGCCGCTCGCACCGGGTCACGTCGAGGTGCGGCACGACGTGCCCATGAGCGTGATCGAGGACATCTGCCGAGCACTGCTGAGGACCGAATCGAGGATCGTGAGCGGGAGAGGTGCCGGGGGAGACCGATGACGGATGCGCCGGGCGTATGGCGACCCCTTCACTGGACGGGAGAGTCGCTCGTCATCGTCGATCAAACGGCTCTTCCGGATGAAGAGCGGCTTCTCGAGTGCCGAACGATCGATGACGTGGCGGCAGCAATCCGCGAGATGCGTGTCCGTGGGGCACCAGCCATCGGCATCAGCGCAGTCGCAGGGCTCGCTCTCGCGGTGCAGGGTGCATCGCGAGAGGGGGGCGATTGGCGCCGAACGCTGTCCGCGGGGGAAGCGTTGTTGACGAGCACGCGGCCGACCGCCGCCGATTTGTTTCATGGCCTGCAGGTGGCTCGAGAGCGCGTAGCAAGCGCGGTGGATGCCGCGGAGGCAGCCCATCTTCTTGGCCAGCTGGTGCTGGAACTCTTGGATCGACAATGGGCCATCGATCGGGCACTCGCCGACTTTGGTGCTGGGCTTTTGCGCTCTGGAACGCGCGTGCTCACACACTGTAACACTGGAGCGTTGGGAACAGGAGCGTTTGGAACCGCACTCGGGATCATTCGCCGGGCGTACGAACTCGGTCGTCTGGAGCATGTCTGGGTCACGGAAACGCGCCCACGCTTGCAGGGAGCGCGTTTGACAGTGTGGGAACTCCGCCGCAGTGGAGTACCGCATACGCTCATTGTGGATAGTGCGGCACCCTTCCTGCTCGCTCGGGGTGAGGTGGATGCCGTACTGGTCGGTGCGGATCGTGTCGCGGCGAGTGGGGATGTTGCCAACAAGATCGGTACACTCGGGCTCGCGGTGGCTGCGGAACGGTTCCGGGTTCCGTTTTACGTAGCTGCTCCGCTTTCTACGTTCGATCCGGAGACGCCGGATGGAAATGCAATCCCGATCGAAGAGCGCGATCCAGCTGAAGTGCTACGCGTAAAAGGAACATGGATCGCACCGGCAGACACGCCGGTACGGAATCCTGCATTCGATGTGACACCACACTGGCTCGTGACAGCGCTCGTCACCGAGCGCGGTATCATTCCGGTGCCCGATAGGCGAAAGATCGCGAACTTTCTTGCGGCGAACGGTCGAGGAACATCGGTCGAGCCAGGGGAAACGGGACGGGACGAACGGTGAACGGTCGAGTGATACCGTACGATATCGCTGATCTCACTTTAGCTGAGCAAGGAAGGAAGCGCATTGCTTGGGCAGCGCGGGAGATGCCCGTTTTGCGCCTCCTTCGCGAACGATTCGAACGAGAACGTCCGCTGGAGGGCCTGAGAATCGTTGCCTGTGTCCATGTCACGACCGAGACGGCGAATCTCGCTTACGCGTTGCGTGCTGCTGGTGCAACACCGGTGATCTGCGCGAGCAACCTGCTCTCGACGCAGGATGATGTCGCTGCCGCATTGGTTGCCGACGGCTTTCATGTCTACGCCCGGCGTGGTGAGGACGCCGAGACGTACTACCGACACATCAACTGGGCTCTCGATCACGAGCCCCATCTGATTATCGATGATGGAGCGGACGTGGTCACGACCGTACACCGCGACCGACGCGATGTCCTCCAGACCGTGATCGGTTCGACCGAAGAGACGACAACTGGCGTCATCCGACTGCGTGCGTTGGCTCGCGATGATTTGCTGGCATTTCCGGCGATCGCTGTCAACGATGCCATGACGAAGCATTTGTTCGACAACCGATACGGCACAGGGCAAAGCACGATCGACGCCATCCTGCGCGCGACGAACCTGTTGCTAGCTGGCAAAACGGTGGTCGTCGCGGGGTATGGCTGGTGTGGGCGCGGTATCGCGCTCCGCGCACGGGGGATGGGTGCGCACGTGATCGTGACAGAGGTCGATCCGGTGCGAGCGCTCGAGGCCGTCATGGATGGGTATCGGGTGCTGCCGATGCGGGAAGCGGCACAGGTAGGAGGCCTTTTCGTGACGGCTACTGGTAATCTGCACGTGATCGACCGAGAACACTTTCTCGTGATGAAGAACGGGGCGATCGTCTGCAATGCGGGGCACTTCAACGTCGAAATCAATCTCGAAGCACTGGCCGAAATGGCAGTCGAGCGCATTGTGCACCGGCCCTTTGTCGAGGAATACGTTCTGCCCGATGGGCGCGCGATCGTCGTCCTCGCCGAGGGGCGCCTCGTGAATCTCGCGGTTGCCGAGGGGCATCCGGCCAGTGTCATGGACATGAGCTTTGCTAACCAGGCGCTCGCCTGCGTGTACCTCGCGCAGCGGGGACGGCAACTCCCGGCTGATGTCTATCCGGTTCCGGCGGAAATCGATCGCGAAATTGCGCAGCTCAAGCTCGAGAGTATGGGCATTGCGATCGACCGGTTGACGCCGGAACAAGAGGCCTATCTCGTCTCCTGGCAGCATGGGACATGACGGCGACGTGCGGTACACGAGGTGTGACGTGACGAAGCGAAGGGGTTGGGAACGGTGACACTGAGCATCATGCGTGCCCCCCGCACGTACTTTACCTCGGAGTCGGTGACCGAGGGACATCCGGACAAGCTGTGCGATCAGGTTTCCGATGCGGTATTGGATGCCGTCCTAGCGCAGGACACGGACGGGCGAGTCGCTTGCGAAGCGGCGACGACGACCGGGCTCATGATTCTCATCGGGGAAATCACGACAACGGCGCGCGTTGACTATGCTGAACTCGCTCGGCAGGCCGTCGCCGATGCTGGCTATGTTTCCTCCGAGTACGGCATCGATGGACGGACGATGGGGGTTATCCTCTCGATCAAGGAGCAGGCACCGGAGATCGCTTATGGGGTTTCCGCGTCGCTCGAAATGCGCGAGGGTTCGGCGAGTGACGAGTTCGATCGGATCGGCGCGGGCGACCAGGGAATGGTCGTCGGCTTTGCGTGCACCGAGACACCGGAGCTGATGCCGCTTCCCATCGCACTCGCGCATGGCCTGGTGCGTCGTTTAGCGACCGTTCGCAAGACGGGAATTCTCCCGTATCTCCGTCCGGACGGGAAGAGCCAGGTGACGGTCGAGTATCGCTATGGGCGACCAGCTCGCGTCGCTACCGTGGTGCTTTCTGCCCAGCATGACCCAGATGTCTCGCGCGAGCAACTCCGTCGCGATCTCATCGAGGCTGTCGTGAGTCAAGTGGTTCCCGGCGAGTTGCTCGATCGCGAGACGGAGATGCTGATCAATCCGAGCGGCTCCTTCGTCCTCGGTGGCCCTCGCGCGGACGCGGGGATGACCGGTCGCAAGATCATGGTGGACACCTACGGTGGGATGGCGCGCCATGGCGGCGGAGCCTTCTCCGGGAAAGATCCGACGAAGGTGGATCGCTCGGCGGCATACGCTGCTCGCTACGTCGCCAAAAATGTCGTTGCCGCAGGACTGGCTGATCGCTTCGAGATTCAAATTTCGTACGCCATCGGCCGAGCACGCCCGGTGGCGATCCATGTCGAGACGTTCGGGACGGGACGATTGGATGAGGAGCGGATCACGGAGCTCGTGACGAGGCATTTCGATCTCCGTCCGGCGGCGATCATCCATCATCTGGGCTTGCAGCGGCCGCTCTACCGACAGGTCGCGGCCTACGGACACTTCGGGCGACCCGATCTCGATTTGCCCTGGGAGCGGACGGACAAGGCAGAGTTGCTTCGGTCGGAAGCGGGGCTGGTCGGAAGCCTACCGGAGCGATGACGGAAGAGTGGGCGCTCCTATGCGGCGAGCCTTTATCACCGGTGCGACCGGGTTCGCTGGACGGTACCTCGCGGATCGACTGGCCGCAACGGGTCATTGGGAGGTGATCGGGCTCTCGGCGCGACCCAGCCCGCCGGCCTCGTCACTGAAACAGCACCTTGTCTGTGATCTCATGAACGGCGAACTCGTTCGCCGCACATTGGCACACTGGCACCCTGAGGTGATCTTTCACCTGGCAGCTGTCAGTTACGTTCCGCGTTCTTTTCAGGACCCTTACGGAACGATCGCGAACAACGTTCTCGGACAGGTCAACTTGCTGGAGGCAGTTCGTTCGCTCGAACCACCACCGCTGGTCGTCATCGTCAGTTCGTCGGATGCCTACGGCCTCGTCTACGAACATGAGCTTCCGGTCACAGAGTCCCAACCGTTTCGGCCACTGAGCCCGTACGGTGTGAGCAAGGCGACGCAGGATCTCTTGGGACTTCAGTATCATCTGACCTATGGTTTACCGATCGTGCGAGTCCGTCCTTTTACCCATATCGGGCCAGGCCAAAGCGAGCGATTTGCGCTCTCCGGATTTGCCCGCCAGATCGCGGAAGCTGAGTTGGGCATGGCGCCGCCCGTTCTCCTCGTCGGTGAACTCGACGTCGAACGGGATCTTCTCGACGTGCGCGACGTCGTCCGAGCTTATGAACTCTTGGCCGAGCCCCGTTTCAGTGGCGAGGTCTTCAATCTCGCCAGTGGGGTGTCGTGGTCACTCCGCGCGTTGGTCGAGCGGTTGCTGTCGCTCGCGCGTATTCCGTTGCGGCTGGAACGTGACCCTGCTCGTCTCCGCCCGATCGATGTACGTGTTCTTCGGGGAGATGCGACAGCCTTGCGCACGGCCACTGGTTGGCAGCCAACAGTACCGATCGAGCATACACTCGAGGATATGCTGGAATACTGGCGGCGAACCTTGCGGCCCTCACGCACCGGTGATCGATCGGTGTTCGGCGAGCACGGTGAGCGTTCCCCCTTGTAGAGACAACGTCAGAAGAGACTCTACCGTTTCGGCAGAAAGGGTTGGCCGGGACGACCATCCGAGACAGCGGCGAACGATCCAGACACGGCCTTCATGATCCCGAATGCTCACGGGATATCCTACCGGTAGTACTCCGTTCAGAAAGTGAGCTGCCCGCCAGGCTGGCCAGCTTGTGTCCAGAAGGCAGGCAGTATCGTCGGGCACAGGAGCCCACGATCCAAGTCGCGTGGGGAACCACCCGGCAGGTAGTGTGTTCCGCCCGAGAATCTCCACGAGGCGACTCGTTCCGTACCAAGCGAGCCAGGCTTCGAGACGGTCACCTGGGAAGCCGAGAGGGATATCGCAGGTGACCTGATCGATGATGGGACCGCCGTCGAGTTCGTCCGTCACCCAGTGAAGGGTGATTCCTCCTCGCAGCCTGCCATCGTGGTATTGCCAAAAAAGTGGAGAGGGACCGCGAAAGTCCGGTAGCAGCGATGGATGGATGTTAATCATCCCAAATGGGTAAAGACGAACCAGGTGCGAGTCGATTTTCCACGGAAAGCAGGAGCTCACGCCGAGGTCAGCTGAGATCCGCTCGTCGCCACAGAGCTCGAAAAGGGTAGATCGAGCGGGGACATGAACGACCGGAATAGCATGCCGTGCTGCGATCACTGCAACGTCTTCGTTCCAGACCGCGAGCGGTATCCGTCGGTTGGTCCCCGGCTGGCGAATCTGCCCCGCCAGGACCAGGCAGCGAACCGGGACACGCGCACGGAGGAGAACCTGGAGCGTGATCGTCGTCTGGCGGCTGTGGTTTCCCCAAAGTGTCAGTTCCCACTTGCTGACAGGCTTTGACTTCATGGGTAACTGTCCGCTACGCTTGGGCAAGCGTTCGAGACCGACGGGCGAGAGGAACAACGTCATGGCGCGACTCGTGCACTGCGTGAAATTGCGGCGAGAGTTGCCCGGACTGGATCGTCCACCATTTCCTGGGCCGCTCGGTGAGCGCATTTATCGCGAGATCTCGCGCGATGCCTGGCAGATGTGGCTGGAATATCAGACGATCGTCATCAATCACTATGGGTTGAATCCGGCTGATCCGGATGATCGAGCGATCCTGCGTGCGCACCTGGAAGCCTTCCTGTTCGGACGCGAGGAGGAGTTGCCTGAGGAGTGGATACCGCCGGGAGCAGGACAGCCAGCGAAGGGTGCTCCAGCTCGCAAGAAGTGATGCACCTCTCATGTGGTGAACACTCTGAGCACTGGCAGTTCGGGTGCAAGCCGGATCCGCAAGCGTGCGTGCGCGAGGCGCAATGCCGTTTCGACTTCTGTAGGATCGCTTCCTCGAGCGAAGATAAAGCCCAGGTAGCTCGCGCCTTCGGGTAGCGGGACGATGCGATAATTGCGCTTGACGGTTATCTCGATACCAGTGATGCCTGGCATGCTCGAAGCTTCCTCGATTCCCTCGACGTCTTTGAGGATGCCTGCCCGCGGGATCGGGATCATCATGACTCCGACCGCGTCCGGCCGGCGCTCGAGTCCCGCCAGTTGCTCACCGACCGCATGCGCGAGGATCAGTTCCTCTAATGACAGGCCGGTGCCGAACTCCAAGATGCGAGAGCACAGTCCTCCGATCGAGCGTCCTGCTAACTCGATGACCCACGGACCAGCCTCGTTTACCCGTAGTTCGGCATGCACGGGTCCGGTCCCCAGTCCCAGGGCGCGGGCTGCCTTGGCGGTTACCGCGACGATCTCATCCTGGACAGTAGGTGGTAAGCGTGAGGGCGTGACGTAGATCGTCTCCTCGAAAAATGGTCCATCCAAGGGATCAGGTTTGTCGAAGAGTGCGAGCAGCTGAAACTCGCCATCAGTTAGAAGCCCTTCCACAGCGACCTCGAATCCAGGGACGAAGGGCTCAGCCAATAGCTGGGCCGTTCGCAGGTCGATACCGTCGCTAGCAAGAATGCTCCGGATGCGGTCCACTGCTCGCACGAACGAGAGTGGATCATCGGCTCGAATCACTCCACGACTGCCGGACAGACGAGTCGGCTTGACCACGCACGGGTAGCTCATCGAACGAGCCAGCGACGCCATGTCAGCGAGCGCGGGAAACGCCTGGGCACGCGGCGCGGGTACCCCTGCTGCAGCAAGGCGTTGCCGCATGATCCATTTGTCTTGGGCAGCCAGCGCGGCATCCGGATCGTTGCTCGGGAATCGCAATCGTTGGGCGATGAGAGCAGCGAGAACGGTACCTGAATCATCGACCGGTATCACGGCGCGTACGCCGTACTGGCGAGCGATTTCTGCTATTTGCTCGGTTGCGCCTGCTGTATCCCGGAAATCGGCCGTAAAACGCAGAGGAAGGATCTCCCGGAGCGGTGATGGTGTGTCTTCGATGACCAGCGTCTCGATACCGAGACGCTGGGCCGCGTGGAGAAAGGCGGCGGTGCGATAGCTCGTGGGCGTCGTCAGAAGCATGACTCGTCGCGGAGCAGTCTTCATGAGACTCGCCTCGCTCTACTCGTTCGTACTCTCGTCTCGAGTGTAGCCGACCCGAAGAGCCAGGACGCACCCGGAGTGTCGGCGGTGAGCTGCTGACGGGCGAAGCGTGGGGGCCGATGCGCGAATGGGTTACGGTATCTGGCTCGATAACCTCTCATGCCGAGCGTGTCTAGCGCGGCGACGAGGATTCTGTCTTGAGTACCGCTTCTCGTAAACCCTTCATGTAACCGATGGCGAAAAGGCGACCGAGCATCATGTAGCCCGGTTCTGTGTTCGGTTCCCCTTCCATTGTGGGCGCATGATCGGGTCGCATCACACCGCGGAAACCAACTCGACAGTACGCTTGCATGGCTCGGAGCATGTCGGTCTGTCCGTCGTCATGGAACGTCTCGACGAAGTTGGTCGGGCCGCCGCGAACGTCGCGAAAGTGGACGAAGTGGATCTTCCCTTGCTTTCCGAAATGGTTAATCCATTCGATGACATCGACTCCCATCGAGGAGACCGTTCCCTGGCAAAAAGTGAGCCCATGCGCTGGACTGGGATGGAGATCGAGTGCACGCTGGAGCGCTTGCGGCGTGATGAGAATGCGCGCGATGCCCCGGAGTGACGGCACAGGTGGATCGTCAGGATGCAGGGCGAGTTGGACTCCCGCCTCTTCCGCGACCGGTACGACAGCGCTGAGAAAATAGCGAAGGTTCTCCCAAAGTTGCTCCGCGCTCACCTTCCCGACATGAGTCAGCCCGGCACGCTCCATGAGTTCGTGGTCGTAGCTCGTCGTGAGTGCACCGCCTCGTGTCGGGGTGGTGACCGATGTGCGCGCCCAGTTGATGAACGCCATCCAGTTCCAGCACCAAACAGGGATTCCGAGTTTACCCATATTGCGAATGAGCGTGATGACCCACTCGATTTCTTCGTCACGCCCCTCGATTCCCAGTCGTGCGCGATGCATCGGCGGTGATGCTTCTATCACCGACACCGTGATGCCGGCCTCGCGGAAGCGTTGCACCATGAGGAGCAAAGGCATGAAGTCCCACGGGCGATGCTCTGGCGGCGGCACATCGACCGGTACAATGGGCTGCGGAACACCCGGTGGATTGGAGGCTTGATGGCCACCTGCGACGTGGAAGGGTAGCGTCGTGACTGCATGGGTGACACCCATCTGGAGCGCCAACTTCCACCGCTCGTTCGGCCACGGCGGAAGAATCAAAGCGAGTTCCATTGTCGAACTCCTTTCCATGGTTTTCCTCGTGATTTTGGCCGATCGGCCACAGAAATGCTAGCGGGCTCGGCCGTCGCGACACCATACGAGCGATGGAGCGGGTCGAGCCAGAAGGGTCTCGGCTTCGCCAAGCCGGCACCGCTCACCATGACACCAAAAATCTCGCAGTGCAGCGAGCTGTCCCGGTGTCAGACCGGTTCACCGAAGAACGTCGTGCCACGCTTGGCGTGAGCCCGCGCGACATCGACGTTCAGCATCAGACCATGTCCAGGGCGATTGGGGAGGACGAGGTGACCGTTTTGGATGAGTGGTCGTTCGAAAACGAGTTCCTCCCACCATGCCAGATCGAAAGCATGAAACTCGAGCGCGAAGAAGTTGGGTATGGCTGCGCAGAGTTGTGCGGCTGCCATCGTGCCGATGGGACTCGCGACGTTGTGTGGGACGACGAGCAGCCCATACAGTTCAGCTAGTGCAGCGACGTTGCGGGCCTCGAGCAGGCCGCCCATTTTCGGAATATCGGGTGCCACATACTGGCAGGCTTGCCGGAGAATCAGCTCGCGGAAGCCTGCGAGTCGGTAATGGTTTTCGCCAGTACAAATCGGAATGCGGGTGCTCCTCGCGACCGCGCGAAGTGCATCCACGTTGTCCGGTGGTACCGCGTCTTCCAACCAAACCCGCAGCAGCGGCTCCAGCGCGTGCGCCAGAGCGATCGCATCAGGGACTGCGTATTTCCAATGGCAATCGAGCGCGAGATCGATGTCAGGGCCGATCGCTGCGCGGACGGCGCTCACGACGTCCACGATGAAACGACGTTCGGCTGCGCTCATCGTTCGATTGTATGGCTCGTACCAGAGACGCCATGGATCGGTGTTCTCTGCCGAGCTGGCACGATAGGTATTCGGTGCGTCGATGTCGAATTTCACGCCGGAAAAACCTCGAGCCAGCGCATCCCGTGCGCGTATGGCCCAACTTTCGGGGGTTGGTTCTTCTCCGGCGTGGAGGTCGACGTAAAGTCGTATCCGGTCGCGGAAGCGACCTCCGAGCAATGTCGAGAGTGGGGTGTCGAGTGCTCGAGCGACGAGATCCCACAGGGCGAGTTCGATCCCGCTGATGGCCGTCACGGTGGCGCCGGCTTGTGAACCCGCCCCCGAAAGGCAGCGCTGGAGTTCGAAGATGATGCGTGCGACATCGAATGGATTCTTGCTGATGATGAATGCACTCGCAGCCTCGATCAGTTCGAGGACGCCAGCTCCCCAGTACGCCTCACCGAGACCCGACGCACCATCGTCGGTCGTCACGCACACCAGAATCCAGTCGAAGTTTCCCTCGATGACGGCAGTCTCGACAGCGGCGATCCGCACTCCAATCCCCCCCTCTCGTTCGTCGGGTGATCTGTCATGGCTTCCCTGATGCATGACGAGTCAGCGCCAGAACCCTAGCAAGTGCAGCGGTCATGAGCGAGCGACTAGGGGGTAGTCGGCTCGTCGCCTGTCACGCGATACTGTGAGGGGCGGAGTACAGAGTCCAGAAGGAGGAGAAGCGATGGGGAAGTTGAGTGGGAAGCGGGCCCTCGTGACGGGAGCTGGCATGGGTATCGGGCAAGGGATCGCTCGCGCGTTGGCAGCAGAAGGAGCGGCAGTCGTCCTGCATTACGCCCACAGCCGGGAAGGCGCAGAGGTTACGGCACGGGAAATCGAGCAGGCTGGTGGGCGGGCCTTCGCGATAGGAGGTGATCTCCGCTCGGTCAGCGAATGTCGCCGTGTCGTCGACGAAGCGGCGGCTGCCCTCGGTGGCCTGGACATACTCGTGAATAACGCGGGTGTGACGCGTGCACGGCCGTTTCTCGACTTTCCGGAAGACGTCTACAATGAGCTTTTCGATCTCAACATGCGGAGTTATTTCTTCTGCGCGCAACGCGCTGCTCACTACATGATCCAGAACGGCGGTGGGGCGATTTTGAACATCAGTTCGATCCATGGTGCGGCTGGTTTTCCCTTGCATGCAGCCTATGCGGCGACGAAGGGAGCGATCATCGCCTTCACGCGTTCGTTGGCCATCGAACTCGCTCCGCTCAAGATTCGAGTCAATGCGATCGGTCCCGGGCTGATTGAGGTGCCGCGGTACTTCCAATTTCCTGGTTACACCACCGAATTCGGAAACCAGCTCGTTCCCTGGGGACGGGTGGGGCGACCGGAGGACGTCGGGAAGGCTGCTGTCTTCCTCGTGTCCGAGGATGCGGACTTCATTACGGGGCAGGTCTTGTTCGTCGATGGGGGGACTCAGGCGAGAATGGGATTGTGGTGGGAGCAAGCGCAGGTTCCGCAGTGACGGCGGATCGACGCACGATGTCCGGTGCGTTCGACGGAGCGAGCGGTACGTTCGAGGACGGCTCCACCCGACACCGAGTGGCTAATTGTGAGGTTAGCGCGCGGAGGACTCGTGCTTTGCGTGCTCGCGCGGAGGCAGGGTGACAGCGACTGAGATGGAGGATGACAGACGAGCTGTGACGAGATGCCCGTCATCGATGCTGCCGTGAGGTCGTCGCGCGGAGTTTTCCCGTCCCAGACTTGCCACGATAGCGACTTTCGATGGGGAAGGACATACCGAAGCTGATCCGAGCCGAGCCGTTCGATGGGTGAAACGCTCTGCGAGAAAAAATCCCGGAACCGAGTGGTTCCGGGATGCCAGCGGAAGCGACGGGATTCGAACCCGCGATCTCGGCCTTGACAGGGCCGCGTGTTAGGCCTCTACACCACGCCTCCGCGTTGTCACGCCGAGAGTATGGCATATCGCTGCTGCCTTTGTCAAGGGGCGCGGTCTCTGAGACCTGCGGCGAGGCGGGGTGTGCACTCGTTCGGTTACCGATCAGACGCAATTGGCCCCGAAATGCCCGAGCGCTCTCTTCTCCATCCTCCTCGTACGTAACTCTGGCATCCGTGGCGGTCAGAAGGCGAGTGGCTCGTGCCCGTCTCGTCGGCCGTCGCGCTCGATTCAGCCCTCGCTGAGGAGACGACTCGACTCGCGCACGCGTTGGAGGATCGCCTGCGCTTCCTCACCGCGAGCGAGGCGTGGCCGATGGTAGACCTCGATCAGGACAGGGACGAGTTCGTAGCGAACGAGCTCAGCGCCAGACAGCCAGAGATGAAGAATTAATCCTTGTTTGGTTTCCAACGACCATTCCTGATCGAAGACGAAGTTACCGAGCGAGTAGAAGTTTGGGCGCTCGCGATACCACTCGACGCCCTGTACCCAGTGCGGATGCGATCCCACGACGAGGGTCGCGCCGGCATCGATGGCGCGGCGCGCGATCTCGCGTTGCTGGGCTGTCGGTACGAGCGTATACTCGACGCCCCAATGAAAGAACGGGATGACGATGTCGGCTTGCTGGGAAACAATCCGAACGGCATCTTCGACGATATCCGCTCGAAGCGGAGCAGTACCAGGGGTGTTTTCGCGCGCGCCGTACCAGTCGGTCGAAACGCCGTCGAAGCCGAGCAAGGCGATACGCGACGACCCGATCTGGAAAACAGCCGGTAGGACGGCTGCGGCGAGGTTGTCACCCACGCCGAACGTGGTGATGCCGACCTCCTCACAGACCTGCCTGGTGTCCTGCACTGCCGCATAGCCAAAATCCATGCTGTGGTTGTTGGCCAAGCTAACCGCATCGATACCGGCTAAGGCGAGTCCGGCGATCGCTTCCGGAAAACTCATGAATCGCAGCGTATACGGGTCGGCTGGGGGTTGAAACCGCCGAGTGAGCGCGCACTCGAGGTTGACGACCGTCAGATCGGCCCAGGTAGGCTCAGAGGCGATCGACCGGAAAGGGGAAGCCCAGTCACCACGAGCGGCCATGATGCGGTGGACGGTACGTCCCAGAATGACGTCCCCTGCGAAGGTGAGCGTCGTGAAGACTGGTCGTGTGGCGAAGAGCGGTTGCAACGTCTCGGGTGGGAGGAGCTCGACTGCCCCTTCGAGGGTGAGCCACTCGGTGAGCAACCTCGGATAATCGTTCTGGTCGAAGCGCAGAGGGTCCTTTCCCTCAAAATGAAGAACGCGTAGATACGGATACAGCGCCCAGGGTTCGACGAGGGCGAAGGCACCCCCCTGGCACATGCACGCCGAGGTCGCTCGCCTTGGTCACCGTGAGGTCCGGTTGGTCGAGGGCTTTCCCGTTTTCCTGGACGCTGATCCGTACGACAGGAAGTAGTTCGGGATGTCCGAGGTCTCGCCAGTCTCTGATGCGCGCAGCGAGAAGTGCGTCGAGTGACGAGGCATCGAGACTCGAAACAAAATTTTTGTTTGACGTCACTGGTACGAGATAGCGGACACCGACTATTGGCCCAGTTGGATAGTGGGAAGTGACGCGCAATCTGATCGATGCCTGCTCCGGCTCGACGAGCTCGAGTGTCCAGCGTGGCGGAAGCTGCTCACGGAGCAGTTCCATCCATTGTACTGCTTGTTGCTGCAGAGTGGGTGGGAGCGGGCTCAGGCCGAGGGTGAGACGGAGCGAACGAGAGACGGTCTGGCGCGAAGGTTGCCTGACGTGTCGCTTCCTCGAGTCCTTCTCCGGCGTAGGAGACGAAGGCGCAGTGGTGGGCATGGGTGATGCCCAGCGGCACACTGCGAGGAGCGGGGATAGCCCGAGAAGCGCGCGTCGCGTGAAGCGCATCGAAAAGATTCCGGTTCCAATGTGATCGCTGGACGCTCGGTAACGCATGATGATGTCCCCAGAAAGTTGAGAAATCCCCTTCCCCGACATCTCGCATCGATCGACGCACGAGCTGAAATGATGATAGCGTGTCCAGCGGAGGAAAACCGTCGATCGGAAGACGGTTGGCGGTGTTCTGTGAGAGGACCTTGAAGCATCGAACGAGGTTTCGGAACTGCTGGTCGATAGAGAAAACCTGCGGAGGATGGAGCCAGGCTTCACCCTCCGCAGGTAGGTCGATTTTGCGAGGCTCTTCAGCGTGTGACCTCGACCGGTGGAGTGCCGTAGGTATGGAATGTCGCGACCGTGGGAAGCCCCCAAGCTTGCCCGCGCTTGCGCTCCGCTTCGGTCCAGACGATCGGCTTCCAGTCAGGCGCGAGGACGAGACGAGTGCCTGGGCAGCCAATCTCGATCCGATGCCCACCCGGTTCGATGACGTAAAGGAAAACGGTCTGCTGAACAGCGTGCTTGTGCGGGCCGTATTCGATGCGATATCCGAACTCGATCGCGATATCCGCGGCGCGGAGCACTTCCTCACGCGTATCGACGGCATAGCAGACATGATGGAACCGTCCGCGAGCACCGGTCTGATCTTCGGTGATCGCGATCTCGTAACCCTTGTTGTTCGCTGTGACCCATGCTCCTTTCTCTGTCCCGTCGTCGAAGATGATGCATTCGGTGAGCTTGAGTCCCAGGTTTTCCTGCAAGAAGCGTCGTGTGGCCCTCACATCAGCTGCGAAGACGTTGATGTGGTCGAGGCGTCGCACATTACAGCCGCGTGCTGGAAAACGGGACGCTTGATTCTTGAGCGCTGGTTTCGTTTCCGGTGTCGGTTGATACCATTCCACTTCCCACACGAGTTCGCCGACATGCCCGTCAGGTGTGCGAAAACGATATGCTGGGCCGTGGCCGGCGTCGCCCTGGATCCATCCCAAACCGAGTCCAGATCGCTCGAGCTTGGTTACGCGACGCTCGAGTGCCTGTGGCGAACTCACTCGGTAGGCGAAGTGCTCCATCCCAGGTACCGGGGCAGCAGTGAGCTTGAGGGTGTGGTGAGCATAGTCGTCCCATCCCCTCAGGTAGACGGAGTTTCCGCGCCGCTCGCTCACCGTCATGCCGAGGTACTCCACGAAGAACCGTTCGCTTTCCTCCAGTGTCGGCGTCAAGAGTTCCAGGTGAGCGAGGTGTGCCATGTCGCAGCTCGGTTCCCCGATGTAAAGGGTCACGTCGTCCATCTCGGTACCTCCACCATTATCGACCGATGCCCTGACCTCACCGTCGATCCGCTATGAGCGAAGACAAGCCATGCAGGTCGAAGGACAGCTCTCCCGCGCGGAGCCGTTCACGCATCCGTGCTTCACGCTCCGCACGAGCGCGAGCTGCGTCGAGAACGCTGGCGACGCGGTCACGGGGAATCACGACGGCACCGTCGTCATCGAGCACGATGATGTCGCGGGGTTCGATGCGCGCTCCCCCGACGACGACCGGGATCTCGATTTCGCCGACCTTCTCCTTGGTTGCGCCACGCACACGAATAAAGCGTGTCCACACCGGAAGCTCCATTGCACGCAGTTCCTCGAGATCGCGGACCGCGGCATCGACCATAAGGGCCGCTGCTCCGCGGACGTGAGCCTGAATAGCCAGAAGTTCGCCAACGAGTGCGACCGGTTCGGGTTCCGGCATCGTAATCACGAGCACCGAGCCGGGAAAGACATGCTCCATCACCGCGTGAACCATGAGGTTATCGCCTTGGCCGCAAAGAACGGTCAGTGCCGGTCCAGCAACACGTCGACCCGTGAGGATGGGAACCAAGGGAGCATCGATGAGACCCTGCCGTCCCGACGCTTCGTAGACTGTGGCCACACCTAGTTCAACGAACTCACGGCAGGCTTGGGCGACGAGAGAGTCGTGCGCCCGCGGTTCACGTGTCGTCATGTGGAACCTCCGCGAACGTTCAACCATGACCGAGCAAGGCACGCAAGACCAGTGGTGTTACACGTTGAAACGCTTCTGCGTAGCGGATGTCCTTCGCGCCGGAAATGCGCCGTGCATGATTGGCCCGACGTTCCGCAAGCTCAGCATAGTAGTGCTGGAGGTACTGTTGTGACGCCATGACCTTCATTGCAGCGACCTTTTGCTCGAATACTGGCGTGATATCGACGAAGACGTTCGGGACAAAACCACAGAGCTCAGGTTGATGCGGCTCGGAGTAGTACAAAGGTGGCGGCTCGATCGTCTCGAAGGCACTGGCGACGCCTGCACCAGAGGAGAGGAGACGTGCTCGTTGAACAGCCTGGTTGGCGACCGGGTGATCGGGGTTGAAGGGATCGATCGGAGTGTGCGTCACGATCGCGTCGGGGCGGAAGTCGCGAATGAGCTGGGCGAGTCGCTCGGTCGCCTCGCGATCGACTTCTAGGGGATAGTCACCGAGATCGAAGCTGACGAAGCGTGCGCCGAGTAGGTGGGCTGCACGCTCTACTTGCTCGTGCCGGATCGCCTTGACGCGCTCGACTGTTTGACCTGGTTCCTTCCACAACTCACCCGACTCCCCGCGTTCACCATAGGAAAGCGCAAGAACGATCGCTTCTCCACCGTTTGCGGTGACCAGCGCGATGACACCTCCCGCGCGCCAGACGAAGTCGGCGGCGTGTGCACCGACCACCAGCAAGCGTTGGACACCACTCATGTTTCCCTCCCTCGGGCGAGCCGCACTGTGTTGTGCACTGCCATGATGTGGATCTCCTCCTCGCTGAACCCGGCTTCCAGCAGGCGGTCAGCGAAGAGAGCGAGGCCGTCCTCGACCGGTGGGTTATCCGGCTGACCGAGATCGGTGCTGAGAACGACCCGATGCACACCGACTGCACGAATATGCGCAAAAGCTGTCTCCCACGGCACTTTCCCGCTGAACAATGGGGTAAAGCAGTGCTCGAGAAAGGCTCCCGTTTCAGCGAGCGCGATCTGGTCCTCGATGGGCAGTGCCTGGGAGGGAAAATCCGGATGCGTCACGACAATATGCCGAACACCTTCCTCGCGTGCGGCATGGACGACGGCGAAAATCTCATCACGACCGAGGTGTCCGGTTGCGATAACCAGGTCATGACGAGCGATGATGCGCAGGACAGCTCGGAGTTCCGGTACGATATCGCCTCGGTCATCGACAACCTCGACCGGGGGAACATCGAATCCCGCCTCGCGCATTTCCTGCTGAAGTCGTGCCCAGTATGGCAGCTTGCTTCCAGGGGCAGCGTGGCGAAGGTGGCGACGTTCGTTCGCCGCATCGACCGTTGGCAACCACACGAAGCGAGCGTTTTCCCGGGCCGCGATCTCCACTGCGAGCGGGTTCAGTCCCCCGACTGCACGGTTGAGCGTGATCGACCCGAGCACGTCAACACCCGGAACGGCCGAGCGGATAACGGCAGCTCGCTCGGCAGTGGGAACGTAATGCGACTTGATCACGTAACCAGCGAGACCGACCTCGCGAAATCGTTGCGCGAGCGCGATATCGTCGATGCGCCGTGGCATGACGTCTGGACCGGGGTGGACATGGAGATCGTACGCTCCACGGACGAGCTCGCGCGCTCGCTGGCTCGGAATCGGTAACGGTGTCGCCATTTCGTGCGCCTTCCCACCGATCGTTGAGAACGTCTTCGGTTTCGGTCCCTACTGCGTAAGAGGAAGATGGCGTCGAGGCCGTGCACAGTGTAACACAGATGAGGGTAATCGTTTTACGGATGAAGCACTTGTGAGGAGAGCCCGATTCTCGGGACTCGGGCTCTCCTCCGGCACGTGACTAGATCTGCTTGACAGCGTTCGTGACGAATCGAAAGTCGACCAACTGGTCGACGGGAAAAGTCTGCTGGATTTTTCCACGCTGTTCCCAGAGCTGTTGTGCTTCTTCCAACTTGGCGATGTCGAACGTCCCGTCCGCAGAAACTCCCGGCCAGGTCATCTGCTCGTAGAGCTTATCGTCCTTGAGCGGGGTTCGATTCTTGAGGATGGCTACCACTTCGGCACGTACCGCAGGGCCCTTCAATGCTTGCAGATAGTAGCGAGCACCTCGCAAAGGTAACCGACGAGGAACGCTTCCAAAAGTGCTGGATCCTCCAAAAGTGCTGGATCCTTCAGCATCGGAGGACCGACCACGATGAGAGAAATCGGAAAGTTGTCGCCGACGATGTCGACGATCGCGTCACCGGCAACGATAGGGACAGCTGCATCGAGCTGCTTCGTGGCGATCGCTTCGTACGGCTCGACCAATTCTGCCGCCTCTACGGCTCCGTTCTGAAGGGCGGTCGGCATATCCGGTAGGCGGATCAACTGCAACTTGACGTCGTCCAACGTGAGACTGCCCGACTCTAGCACCTTCTTGAGTTCGAGGGGATGGATACCTGCGTCGCTGGGCATCGCGAGCGTTCGTCCGCGTAGGTCTGATACCGAGCGCACTCCTTGATCGTAGAGTTGCTTCGTAATCGCGTAGGCGGGAAAGACATTCCCGCGACGCAATGCTCCCTCACCGGCTACGATCGTGACTTCGACACCTCGGGTTCGTGCATTGACGAGTGCTGCCTGAATTGCGCCGCAGAACAGGTCCAATTGCCCCGCCGCAACAAGTGGAATCACCTCACCGGGTGTGCCTTGCGTCGTCATGAGTTCGACGTCGAGCCCGACAGCTCTGAAAAACCCCTTTTCGACGGCGATGAAGTTACTAACTTCTTCAGTGGCGAGAGCCACGCGCATCTTGAGTTTGCGAGTTCGGCTGATGGTGGGGACGGCTGTCGGTGTTGCGGCCGAGGTCGGGGATGGTACCACTGTCGGACTGGGTGATGTTCCTGTTGCGGGCGTGAACGCCGGCGTCGAAGGTACGGTAGTCCGGGTGGGCTCTTGGTTGCTGCCGCATGCGGAGAGCAACGAACCGATGAAGGCGAATGTGCTGGCACCAATTAATCCTTGGAAGAAATGAGGATGCGTGATCATCGCTCGATTCATTTCCGGTCTCCTCACGGTTCTCCTCAACTGCATCTTCCGACACTCTCGGCCTCAACATGGTGGCGTGTATTCATCGGGTTCGGGCGCCAGCAACAGTCTTTCTAGGAGAGCGGTATCTCCTTTCGGGTGAACTGCCAGCTCGATTGCCCGAAGGTAGATGATTTCGTTCCAAATGGTTCAATGAGTCACCAAGGATGACAGAATTTAGGAGTTGTTGTTGATGTATACTTAAAACAAAATTTTTTCTAACCGGCTTTATGTTATATCAGATTTGTATCTATTCAGCATATTTAAAGAAACAAAGAATATACTAGATAGTTAGTATACTGTGCTTTGTCCACACAGTCAAGTAAGGATGCCGCCCTCTACGCATACGTCGATCAACCGTTCTCGTACGAGTGACAAAGGAGCCCGGCCGAGGAGCATGCAGCCCCCGCGCAGGCCAGCGACCGCTTTTTCCCGGTCGGCCGATGGATTCGGTAGCGCTCCTGTGATCAAAGACCACGGGGATGAAACGGAGGCTATTTGCCTTCGCTCCGTCAGAGAGAAAGCCCCCCGGGCCACGAATCGGCCCAGGGGATTCTGTGACTTGCCCGTCCTCAACGCCTCAACTCGACCGGCGGGCGCGGGCGACTTGCTCGCGGTAGCGGCGGGCTGGTTCCGCGGAGGGGGCGGGACCGACCGTCACCCACACCTCAGTCTGCACGTGCCGCTCGA
>Ga0308390_1000089_pt1 | contig 69959 bp, 58 predicted proteins | sample Hotspr2Sample149_FD_202358 | JGI IMG/M metagenome (GOLD analysis project Ga0308390, IMG submission 202358) | Hot spring phototrophic mat microbial communities from Mushroom Spring, Yellowstone National Park, Wyoming, United States - 20040719_149 ...
CGAGTATCTGGCGGCGGAAGAGGAGTACCGCCGGGCGGCCACGATCGCCGAGCGGATCGAAGCCCTGGAAAAGATGTACGCCGTGCTGCCCAAGCACAAGGGCACGGAGAAGCTCCAGGCGGACATCAAGAGGCGGCTTTCCCAGCTTCGCAAGGAAAACCAGAAGAGAGGCCCGGCGCGGGCCGCGCCGTTTTATCTGATCGAGAAGGAAGGCGTGGGGCAGGTGGCGCTGTTGGGGCCGCCGAATTCCGGCAAGTCCAGCCTGCTGGCGGCGCTGACGCATGCCCGGCCCGAAGTGGCCCCGTATCCGTTCACGACGCACTCGCCGACGCCGGGCATGGCGCAGTTCGAGGACGTGCAGATCCAGCTCATCGACCTGCCGCCGCTGGCGCCGGAGTGGGTGGAGCCGTGGGTGGCGCAAGTGCTGCGGCGCGCCGACCGCACGCTGCTGGTGGTGGCGGCCGACGACCCGGACGATCTTTCGGAAATCGAATTCATCGAGAACCAGCTGGAGGCGTGGAAATTGCGGCGGCCCGAAGTGATGGTGGTGAACAAGATCGACCAGCCGGGAGGCCGGGACAATTTCGCGGCGCTCGCCGAGCTGTATGACGGCCGCTACGAGTGCCTGCCGGCAAGCGCCGCCACCGGCGAGGGGCTGGACCGCCTGATGCGCCGCTGCTTCGAGCTGCTGGACGTGTTGCGCGTCTACACCAAGGCGCCCGGCAGGAAGCCCGACCTCGCCGCTCCCTATGTGCTGAAGCGCGGGGCCACGGTGCTCGATGCGGCGCGGCATGTCCACAAGGACTTCGCCGAGCGCCTGAAGCTGGCGCGGCTGTACCGGCGGGACCGGCTCGAGGAGGGGCTGCCGGTGAGCCGGGACTACGTCGTTCAGGACGGCGATATTCTGGAGTTCCATGCGTAGGAACGCGGTAAAACAATTCGTTCTGCTCCTGTTTCCGTTGCTTTGCGCGGGGCAAGGCTTTGAGGCGGGCGCCGCGCGGCGCGAGATCACGCCGCGGGAGCCGGTGCCGATGTGGGGCTACGGGGACCGCCACGACAGGCTTTCGGAAGGCGTGCTCGATCCGCTGTATGCCGAGGTGCTGGTCATCGCCGCAGGAGGAGAAAAGCTGGCCATCGTGGGGCTCGACCTGGGCCGCAGCCCCGGGGAAGGCTCTCTCGAGCGGATCCGCGAGCGGCTCGAAAAGCAGGCGGGCATCCGCTGGTCTGTGATCGGCGGCTCGCACACGCACCACGGCCCCGTGCTTGAGCTGACCGATGCCGAGGGCAAGGGGCGGGGCCGGTTCGATGCGGCGCTGCGGTACTACCGGCAGCTCGAGGACGCCATCGTCGAGGCGGTCGTGGAGGCCGACGCGCGCCGCGTCCCCGCCCGCTTGGCGGCCGCGGCCGCGCCGCTGCGCGGCATGAACGCCAACCGGCACACGAAACTCGAACCACGGCCGGTTGACCCCGATCTGGCCGTGTTGCGGATCGACAGGGAATCCGGCGAGCCGCTCGCCCTGGTGGTGAACTGGGCGGCGCATCCGACCACGCTGCCTGCGGAGACGCTGAAATTCTCGGCCGATTACGTCGGGCCGTTGAAGGAGGCGGTGCGAAGCGGGCTGGGCGCGGCGGCCATTTTCCTTCAGGGCGCGGCCGGCGATCTGAGGACGGAGCGCGGCGGGATGGACTACCGGGCCTACGGCCGGGCGCTCGGGCAGGAGGCGGTGAGGCTGGCGCGCACTCTGTCGCCGGCGGCCCCGGCCGCGCCCGCGCTCCGGCTGCGGGAGGAGCGGTTCGCCTTCCCCTCCCGCGTGGACCTGAAAAATCCCGTCACCGCCATGATGTATGAGAAGGCGTTTTTCCCGGAACTCGTGCGGAATTACCAGGATGAATACGCGGCCGGGGTGCGGCCGCGGCTGATGGCCGGCCTGCTGGACGGGGAAACGGGATTCGTGGCCGTTTCGGGCGAGTTTTTCTCGAGCCACGCAGTCCGGCTCAAGGAGCGGGCGCGTCTGAAGACGCTCTTTTTCTTTGGATATTCCAACGGATATCACCAGTATTTCCCCACGATTGAAGCGGCGGCCGAGGGCGGCTACGGGGCCGACCCGGCAGTGGCCCCCGCGGCCGTCGGCGCCGGAGAGGAGCTCATGAACCGCGCGCTCGTATGGCTGTACCAGTTGCGAGGAAGGTTGCGGCAATGAGGCGGCATGCTTTGTTCCTGTTGCCCCTGTTTTGCGCCGCGGTTTCCGGGCGGGACCTGGTGCGCGACAGCGTTTCGCGGTATACGGTGGTCATCTCTGCGCAGGCGCCGCCGGCCGAGCGCCGCGCCGCAGAGGAGTTCCGGCGATTTATCGCCGACATGAGCGGCGCGCGGCTGCCTCTGGCCGACGACTCGCGAAAGGTGCTAGGCCCGCTGGTGCTGATCGGGCGGAGCCGGGTGCTCCAGCGCATCGCGCCCGGGGCGGTCCCGGCGGACCTCGGGCCGGAAGGGTTCGTCATCGAGACGCGGGGCGGACATCTGCTGATTGCGGGCGGCGGCCAGCGCGGCACGATGTACGGCGTGTACGAATTCCTGGAGAGGCTCGGCTGCCGCTGGTTTACGAGCGATGTGGCGCGCATTCCCCGCCTGCGAACGATCCCGCTGGAAAAGCTGCGCATCCGCCAGGAGCCGGCCTTCGAGTACCGGGAACCCTTTTTCACCGAGGCGTTCGACCGGGACTGGGCGGCGCGGAACCGGACCAACGGCAATCACTCGCGGCTGGACGATTCGACCGGCGGAAAAATCGGCTATTATCCCTTCGTCCATTCGTTTTACCGTCTGGTGCCCCCGGAGAAGTATTTTGCCGAACACCCCGAGTATTTTTCACTGATTGACGGAAAAAGGCGGGTCGAACGGGGCCAGCTTTGCCTGACCAACCCGGACGTGCTGCGCATCGCGGTGGAGGCGGTGGAGCGGTGGATCGCCGAACATCCGGAGGCGACGATCTTCTCGGTGAGCCAGAACGACTGGGAAGGGTGGTGCGAGTGCGACCGCTGCCGCCGCGTGGAGGAGGAAGAAGGCGGCGCGCACAGCGGGCCGGTGTTGCGGTTTGTCAACGCGCTGGCCGAGCAGATCGGCAGGAAGCATCCGGACAAGCTGATCGACACGCTGGCGTACTGGTATACCGAGGCGCCGCCGCTGCGCGTGCGGCCGCGGCCCAACGTCCGCATCCGGCTCTGCCCCATCGGCATCTGCACGGCGCACCCGTTCGCCTCCTGCCCCAGCAGCGCGTATTTTTACCGAAATCTGCTGGCGTGGTCGAAAATCACGGATCAACTCTATATCTGGCACTACAACACGAATTTCACCCATTATCTGCTGCCGTTCCCGGATTTTGACGAGCTGGCGGCCGATATCGCGCACTACCGGAAGCTCGGCGTCAAGGGCCTGTTCATGCAGGGCGCCTATGCCGAGGGCGGCGGCGGCGAGATGGCGTGGCTGCGGTCCTGGGTGCTGGCCAGGCTGCTCTGGGACCCGTCCCGGGACGCGATGCGGCTGGTGGACGAGTTTCTCGAAGGAGTCTACGGGCGGGCCGCCGGCCCGATGCGCCGCTATTTCGACCTGTTGCACGGCGAGGTCCGGCTCCCCCCGGCCGGGCGCGGCTTGCACCTGTGGATTTTCAACGTCCCCGACTATTCGCCGCGGCTGCTCGAAGAAGGGTTCCGGCTGTTTGACGAGGCGGAAAGGGCGGCCGGCAGCGACGAGATCCGCCGGCGAATCCGCAAGGACCGGCTTTCTTTGGAATACCTGGCGCTGCTGCGCGGCCTTCGTTGCGAAGTGCGCGACGGCCGCTACGGGCCGGCGGACCCCGGCCGGCTCCGGCAGCAGGCACAGGACTTTCTGGCGCGCGTCCGCGAGCACGGCATCCGGAGCCTGCACGAGGGCAGGGGGCTGGAATTTGACGAGAGATTCTTTTCCGGGTTGCGGGATTTCGAAGTATTGACGCTGGAAAACCGGCAATGGCGCGTGGATATTGTTCCGGAATTATCCGGGCGCGTGGTCCGGTTTTATGACAAAATCCGCGGCCGGGAGCTGCTGCGCGCGGCGCCGCTCAGCGACCTCCGTTATCCGGACGCGGGCGGGATTTTGGCTTCCGCCTACCGGGACCGGCACGCGCCCGCGTGGCCCGTGCGGTGGCGCGCCGAGCGCCCGGCCGCAGACCAGGCGCTGCTGACAGCCACGCTGGACAACGGCCTTCAGGCGAAGCATCGCTATACGCTCAGCGCCCGCGGACTTCACATGGAAACGACGCTGGCCAACCCGACGGCCCGGCCGGTGGAAGCCGCCATTGCGCACCGCGCCGAGGCCGCACCGGCGGACATCGACGCGGAGACTCTGGAATGGCTCGATGGCGGTGGCAACCTTGTGCAGCGCCGCCTGATCGAACCGGACCAGGAACCCGCGGGGCGGTTGCAGATGGATGGCCCGGCGCTGCCGCGCGAGGGGCTCCGGCTGGTTCCGGCGGGCTTCTTCGCAACCAGCGACGGCGCGTCGCGGATCAGCGCGCAATGGAGCGCCAAGACGCCGCCGGGAGTCGTCTTCCTGCACTGGTCCGCGGAGGAAACGCTCGCCCCCGGCGCGGCGTCGCGGCTCGCCTCGTTCTACGGATCGCAATGATCAACGGCGCTCATAAATCTCCGTCCACTTCTTCGTCCCTTCCGGGCTGACGAGCTTCAGCTCGCGCTGCATCGTCTGCCCGTCGCGCGAGACAGTGGTGCGGGCGGTCTCAATGTAGTGGCCGTCGTGGGTGCGGAAGGTGGATTCGATGGTGCGGTCGTTGACGCGGGTGAGGGTGATGAGCCCGTCGCCGAAGGAGCGCGACATCGGATAAGGCTTGCCGTCGATGGCGCCGGAAAAGCCGAAGTCGCGCTGGTCCTCGTTGGCATACAGGACCGAGCCGTGGTAGCTGAGCTTCGGCTCCTGGTGCTCGATCACCAGAACCACCGAGACGGGCTTGTTCACGTTGCCCCATCTGGAGCGGGCGACATTGAGCTGCCAGTTGCCGCTGAGATTGACCGGCTGGGCGGCGGAAATCGCGCCCAGGAAAAGCGAGGCCGTCGCGATTCTTGCCAGCGTGCGCATGGCCGTGCCTCCCAAGGTTCTCGCGGCTTTACTATAGCGCCCGCCGCCGCCGGAAGGAACCCCGGATGACGGGCCGGTGTCAAACTGCCGGGGGAGGATGAGCGCATGAGGTGGCTGGCCGTGATTTTCGCCCTCGGCGCAGCCCTGGCGGCGGCGCCGGAGCCGCCCGTGGTGGTGCTGCCCCCTCACGAAGCGGAGAGGCTGATCCTGCACCGCGAGCCGGCCGGGTGGCCGCCGGAGGCCCGCGCGCTGGGCATTCGCGGCGTTGTCCGGTTTTCGATCACGGTCTCGCCCGAGGGCCTGGTGGAGAAAGCGCAGCCGGATTCGGGCCATCCGTTGCTGTTGGAGGCAGCGCGGCGCGCGATCCTCGGGTACCGGTTCCGTCCGCTGCGGGTCCGGGGCGTGCCGGCAAGGTGGCGGTCGAAGCTCGGCGTTCGCGTGCCTTCGCCGCCAGGGCCCGCTCCGCTTCGCGAGACCGCCGCGCGGTGATCCGGGCCGGGCCGCGGCGGCGCGCACACCGGCAAGTCGCGCGGCGCGGTCCCGGGCGTGGCTTGTAACCGGATGCAGGAGTCTGATACCTATCAGGGGGGAGTTCTCATGCAACGCAGAACCTTTCTGGCCGTGACCGCGCTTTCCGCCGCAGGGCCGCTTCCCGCAGGAGCGCAGAAGCTCGGCGTGTGGACGACGCTGGGCGCACTGGAAGAAAAAGACGGGGCCGCGCCGATCGAAGGGGCCCGGTGGTATGAAGCCGAGAAGCCCGGCGACGGCATGGCCTACACGTTCAGGCCCGGGCTGCTGGAACGCGCCCGCGCCATCACCACCGACATGCTGATCGACGGCAGGGACGTGATCGCCTTTCAGATCACGCTTTCGGAAGGCGAGAAGGGCCGCCGGTTCCGGTTCATGTTCGGGGGGCTGCCGCAGTGCAGCTTCCGCGTGCGGATGGATCTTTCCCTGGTCGACCAGAACCGCTGGATGGCCGACCGCGAAGGGGCGTTTCTCAAGCCGTTGTGCGGCGGCGACCGGGTGGACCTGGCGCTGGTGGACCGGCTCGCGTTCACCGTGCTGCGCAAGGCCCCGCGCCGCGCGCGCTGGTGCATGACCGAGCTGGTCTTCCTGCCGAAGATGCCGGAGAAGCTCGCCGCGCCGCTGCTGCCGAAGGGGCCGCTCATCGACGAATTCGGCCAGAGCGCGCTGCACGAGTGGCCCGGCAGGACGCGCAGCGCCGACGAGCTGAAGCAGCGGCTGACGGTGCAGCTCCGCCTGGCGCCGGAACAAAAGTGGCCGGAAACGTTTTCCCGGTGGGGAGGCTGGAAGGCGCGCCGCCTCGGCGAACCAACCGGCTTCTTCACCGTCCGCAAGGAAGGCGGCCGGTGGTGGCTGGCCGACCCGGACGGCTACGCCTTCTGGTCCGCCGGGCCGGACTGCGTGCGCGTCGACTGCGAGGCGCGCGTCGACGGGCTGGAGACGGCGCTGAAGTGGCTGCCCGAAAAGCCCGAATACGCCGACGCCTGGATGGAAGGACGCCCGGGCCGCGCCAACGCCCGCTTTGTCAACTTCCTCGCCGCCAACTTCATCCGCGTGTTCGGCCGCGAGGGCTGGCGGGAGAAGTGGGCCGCCATTGCGCTGGCCGAGCTGCGGCGGCTGCGGTTCAACACCGTGGCCAACTGGAGCGAGTGGGAGTTCGCCGCGCGCGCGTCGTTCCCCTACGTGCGGCCGCTCAATTTCCGCGGCGCCCGCAGCGGCGCCATCTACCGCGACTTCCCCGACGTCTTCCACCCGGGCTTCGAGGACGACGCGGCCGAGTACGCGCGGCAGCTCGAAAGCACCGCCAAGGATCCGGCTTTCCTCGGCTACTTCCTGATGAACGAGCCCACCTGGGGATTTTCATCGGAACTGCCCGCGGCCGGCATGCTGTACACGACGGACCTCTGCCACACGCGCGAGGAGCTGGCGCGGTGGCTGGGCAGGAAGTACGAGACCTCCGCGGCTCTGGCCAAGGCCTGGGCGATGGAGACGACCTTCGAGCAGGTGGCGCGGGGTCGGTGGCGCAAGCCCTTGTCGAAGGAGTCCCAGGCGGACTTGCGCGAATTCAGCGTGCGGATGGTGGACCGCTACTTCAGCACGATTTCCAGAGCCTGCCGCAAGGCGGACCCGAACCATCTGAACCTCGGCATGCGCTGGGCCGGGGTGCCGCCGGAGTGGGCGGTGCAGGGCATGAAGAGCTTTGACGTCTTCAGCCTGAACAATTACCGAGAAAAACTGCCGCGCGAGGTTTCCGACAAAATCCACACGATGCTCGGAATGCCCGTGCTGGTGGGCGAGTGGCACTTCGGCGCGCTGGACGCGGGGTTGCCCGCCTCGGGGCTCGGCCATGTGAAGACGCAAGCCGACCGCGGACGCGCCTACCGGGTTTACCTGGAAGACGCCGCCGCCAACCCCAACTGCGTGGGCGCGCACTGGTTCACGCTCTATGACCAGAGCGCGCTCGGCCGGTTCGACGGAGAGAACTACAACATCGGGTTTCTCGACATCTGCAACCGGCCGTACCCGGAGATCGGCGAGGCGGCCATCGCCTCGCACGAGCGGATGTACCAGGTCGCGGCGGGCGAGGCGGCGCCGTTCGCCGACGCTCCCGAGTACCTGCCGATCCTCAGCGTGTGAACCCGGCGCTCAGGCGGAAAGGATCTTGACCGCCTTCTTGATGTCGCCCTGGGCGAGCTGGATCAGCGCGCCGAAGCGGCCCTCGCCGGAGGTGATCGCCTGCATGGCGTGGATGTCGATGCCGGCGGCGGCCAGCTTTGCCGTGGCGTCGGCAGCCGCGCCCGGGCGGTCCTCGCCGTTCCAGCAAATCAGGTTCTGCTTCGGCCCGCAGTCGAGCTTCAGCTTCTTCGCCGCCTTGGCGAACAGCTTGGGATCGGCCGGGACCAGGTCGAACTGGGCCTTCTTGCCCTTCACCGGGTAAGCCCACAAGCCCAGAAGGTTCACGCCCGCGTCCCGCAGGGCGGCCAGGAGCCGGGCGCCTTCGCCGGTCTTGTTGGGCACGGTGACGGAAAAGTAGGGCAGCACAGCGATGTTGTCAGCCATGGAATCCTCCAGCGCGAAATTTTCAGGATCAAGAAGATTGTATCCTGAAGCCCGAAAAAAGAGGCGGCTTCCGGAGAAAATTACCTTCGGAAGCCGCCGGAGGCAGGTTGTCTGCGCTTTTGCCGAGGGAGATGGATGATCAGGATGCGGGGACGCGCTTGGCCTCGAAGGGCCGGCCCTGGCCCTGGCCGCCCTCGCGGCGCACGGTGCCCTTGAGCATGTCGCCCTCGACGGCGCCCTCATAGACGGAGGTCATCGTGCCGTTGGGCGTCTCCATCACGGTCTTGAACGAGAACTTGTTGCCCTCGATCTTGCCTTCCTGGATTTCCATGGTGCGCGGCTCCATCTGGCCGAACTGCATGGTGATGGTCCCGGTCAGCTTGTTGCCGTCCGACTTCAGGTCGAAGGTCTGGCGGACGGTCGCCTCCTGGCCGCCGCGGTTCATGGTGCGCTCGGACACCCACTTGCCGTCGATCTGGCCGGCGACGGCCAACCCGGCAGCGAGGGCAAGAACAGTCAAAATGGTGAGACAGGTCTTCATGGAGAAACTCCTTCATGCGCAATAGCGGCGCCGGGAGGTGGAAGGTTACTTGACGGAAGAGATTTTTCAGTTCGCCGACGTCAGCGTGCCGGTTCCGCTGGACCGCGAGTTCACCTACGAGTTGCCGGAAACCCTGCGCCGCCGCGTTCGGCCAGGGTGCCGCGTGCTGGTTCCCTTCGGGCCCCGCAAGCTGCCCGGGGTGGTGCTCCGCCTGCACAACGAACCGCCGGGCATGGAGGCGAAGCAGGTGTTGCGGCTGCTGGACGAGGAGCCGGTCTTCGACGCAGACATGCTGGAGCTGGGCCGGTGGGTGGCCCACTACTATTGCGCGCCGCTCGGCGAGGTCCTGCGCGCCATGGCGCCGCTGGCGGCCGACGTGCGCCGCACGGTGATCTGGTCGCTGACGCAAAAAGGCATCGACGTGGCGCGGCAGCTGGGGCTGGACGGGGAGACGGACGACCCGGCGGTGGAGATCCTCCGGGCGCTGGAGGCGCGGCCGCTGGCCGAGGCGACGCTGGAACGCAAGGTGAAGGGGGCGAAGAAAATTCTGGCCTCGCTGGAGCGCAAGGGGCTGGCAGAGGCCGAACAGGCGGCGGCGCAGCGGGACCCGTTGCGGGCCCCCTCGGAGAAGCTGCTGGCGGAATTCCGGCAGCGTCCGCCGGAAGGCGTGAAACTGACACGGGCCGAGCGCGAGCTGCTGGCCTACCTGGAACTGCACCCGGGTGAGCACCGGCTGCCAGATCTCGAGGAGGCGGTGAAGGGCGCCTCCACGGCGGCGCGGGCGCTGGCGCGCAAGCAGTGCATCCGGCTGCGCTACGGGCTGACGGCGGGCGACGCCTCCTGGGCTCGCCCGCGGCACCTGCTGACCGGGCCGCAGCAGCAGGCGTTCGAGGCGGTTCGCGCAGCGCTCGAGGAGCGCCGCTTCCAGGCGTTCCTGCTGCACGGCGTCACCGGGTCGGGCAAGACGGAGGTCTATCTGAACGCGATCGAGGCGGCGCTGGCGATGGGCCGCGGCGCGCTGCTGCTGGTGCCGGAGATCGCGCTCACGCCCGCCGTGGCCGGGCAGTTCCACGCGCGTTTCGGCGGCCAGGTGGCGATCCTGCATTCGGCGTTCAACGACGCCGAACGCGCCGAACAGTGGCGGCGGCTGCGGAGCGGGGCCGCCCGCGTGGCCGTCGGCACGCGCTCGGCGGTGTTCGCGCCGGTGCGGGATCTCGGCCTGATCATCGTCGACGAAGAGCACGACCAGAGCTACAAGCAGGAGGAAACGCCCCGCTACCACGGCCGCGACGTGGCCGTGGTGCGGGCGCAGCGGGCGCAGGCGGCGGTGGTGCTCGGCTCGGCCACGCCGTCGCTGGAGAGCCGCTACAACGCCGACCGCGGCAAGTACGCGCTGCTCGAGCTGCCGTCGCGGATCGCCGACCGGCCCATGCCTTCGGTGGAAATCGTCGACATGCGCGAGGAATTTCTGGAAACCCGCCGGAGCGCGCTGTTTTCCCGGCGCCTGCTGGAGGCCATTGCGGCGAAACTCGAGGCCGGCGAACAGACCATTCTGCTGATGAACCGCCGCGGCTATTCCTCCGCCGTTTCCTGCCGTTCCTGCGGCGAAAGGATCCAGTGCGCCAACTGCGCCATCGGCCTGACCTTTCACCGCCGCGACAACCGGCTGCTTTGCCACTACTGCAATTACGCGCAAAGGGTGCCGAAAGTGTGCCCGAATTGCGGCAGCGAATATCTGTATTTTCTCGGCTCCGGCAGCGAAAAAGTGGAAGACGAATTGCGCCGGCATTTCCCCGCAGCGCGGGTGGCGCGGCTCGACCGGGACACGGCGGCGGGCAAGAACCGCTATGAAGCGATTCTTGGCGGCTTCCGGGAAGGCGCCTTTGACATCCTCGTCGGGACGCAGATGATCGCCAAGGGGCACGACATTCCCAACGTCACGCTGGTCGGCGTCATCAACGCCGACATCGGCCTTTCCCTGCCCGACTTCCGCGCGGCCGAGCGGACCTTCCAGCTGCTGACGCAGGTGGCCGGGCGCGCCGGCCGGCACCATCTGCCCGGCCTCGTGCTGATCCAGACCAACGCGCCCGATCATTACGCGATCCGCTGCGCCGCAGCTCAGGATTACGCGAAGTTTTATGAAAAGGAGCTGGAATTCCGCCGCCTGATGCGGTACCCGCCGTTCTGCGCCATGGCGAACGTGCTGCTGCGCTCGCCGACGCAGGACGGCGCCATGCGCCTGGCCGGCGAGGCGGCCCAGGTGCTCGGCCCCGGAGGCGAGGGCGTGAAGATCCTTGGCCCGGCCGAAGCCCCGGTGCCGCGGCTCAAGAGCGAGTACCGGTATCAGATCCTCGTCAAGGCGCTGTCGCGGGCGCGGCTGAACGAGATGCTGCACGCGCTCCGCCGCCACGCCGTGGAGCAGAAGTGGCCGGCCACGGCCCTGGTCCTGGACGTGGACCCGGTGACCCTGTTATGAAGGACGGAGCATGCATCCGTGGGAGCGCAACGCCGCCAACCTCGCCGCGGCACTCTCCTTCTACGGGCGGGTGACGCTGGAGCCCGGGCTGCGGCTGATCACGAGCTGGGTGGAGCACCCCGTGTTCAACATCGCGCTGCTGGACGGCCCGGCGCCGGACCCGCCCGGCCAGGAGGCGGCCGAGCTGGACCGGCGCATCGAGCGCGCGGAGGCGCATTACCGCGCGCGGAACCGCTCGTGGTCGTTCTGGGTTTGCGAGCATCTGGTGGGGCCGCGCACGATGCGGCGCATCGCCCGCATCTTCGACGCGCACGGCATGGCCAGCATCGGCGAGCCGCCCGGAATGGAGGCCGACGAGTTGCCCCCGCCGGGCCGCCCGCTGCCGCCGCTGGAGATTCTTCCGGCCACCGAACCGCGGGCCCGGGAAGACTTCGCCGAGATCGCCCACCAGTGTTTTTACATCCCTCCCCAGCTGGCGCGCGAAGTCTACCTGGACCCGGCGCGGTGGGGCGCGCCGCTGGAGATCCTGGTGGGCTACGCCGGCGGGCGCGCCGTCACGGCGTCGGCCTTCATTGAAGCGGGCGGCGCGCTGGGCATTTATTCCGTGGGCACGATGCCCGGCTACCGCGGAAGGGGCTACGCGGAAGCCATCATGCGGTTCGGCGTGGAGCAGTTCCGCCGGCGAGGCGTGCGCGGCCCGCTCGTGCTCCAGTCGACTCCGGCCGGCATGGATCTGTACCGCCGCCTCGGCTTCCGCCGCGTGACGCGCTACTTCGTTTTCTCAAAATGACCCCGCGGCCCACGGCCGCGGCAGGCTGCGCCAGCCGGAAATCCACTCCGCTACCTTGTGGATGGAAGCCGTGCCCGGAAAATCCCCGCGGCGCACGGGGGCGTGCTCGCGCAGCCGCGCGAGGAACTCTTCGAGCGCCGGGCTCGAGCGCAGCGGGCGCAGAAACTCGATGGCCTGCGAGGCGGCGATCAGCTCGATCGCCAGCACCGTGCGCGCCAGCTCGACCGCCTGCCGCAGCTTGAGCGCCGCGGTCATGCCCATGCTGACGAAGTCTTCCTTGTTGCCGCTGGTCGTGATCGAGCCGGCCGAGGCGGGCGAGGCCAGCACGCGCAACTCGGCCGTCAGGGCGGCCGCGGTCACCTGCCACATCATGAGTCCGGACTCAAGCCCCGGGTGCGAGGCCAGGAACGCAGGCAGCCCTTCATTGAGCATCGGGTTCACCATGCGGTCAATGCGGCGCTCACTGATGCCGGCCAGCGCGCACAGCGCGATGGCCAGCGAGTCCATGGCGAGCGCCAGAGGCTGGCCGTGGAAGTTGCCGCCGGAGAGGATCTCGCCGTCGCAGACGAGCGGGTTGTCGGTGGCGGAATTCAGCTCGATGGAAAAGATGCGGCGCGCCCCGGCGGCTGCGTCGCGCACGGCGCCGTGCACCTGGGGCGCGCAGCGCAGGGAGTAGGCGTCCTGCACGTGGCGGCAAGTGCGGTGGGATTCGCGGATCTCGCTGCCCTCGAGGAGCCGGGCCAGCAGGCGCGCGCTTTCCATCTGCCCCGGGTGGGGGCGCGCGGCGTGGATGCGCGGGTCGAAGGCGCGCGGCGTGCCGCGCAGCGCGTCGGTGGAAAGGGCGCAGGCGACGTCGGCGATCTCGCACAGGTCTTCGATGTCGAGCAGCGCCAGCGCGCCCACGCCGAGCATCGCCTGGGTGCCGTTGACCAGCGAGATGCCTTCTTTGGCCTGCAAGCGCAGCGGCTCGATGCCCGCGGCCGCCAGCGCCTCGGCGCCGCTCATGCGGCGGCCCTGCCAGACGGCCTCGCCTTCGCCCATCAGCACCAGCGCCATGTGCGCCAGCGGCGCCAGATCCCCGCTGGCGCCGACGCTGCCGCGCGAGGGCACCACCGGCGTCACGCCGTGGTTGAGCAGCGCGCACAGGCGGCGGGCCACCAGCGGCCGGATGCCGCTGAGGCCTTTGGCGAGCACGTTGGCGCGGATCAGCATCATGGCGCGCACCGCCTCGGCCGGCAACGGCTCGCCGACGCCGCAGGCGTGCGAGCGCACGACGTTTTCCTGGAGCCGGTCGAGGTCTTCGGCGGAGATGCGCTCGTCGGCAAGATAGCCGACGCCCGTGTTGACCGCATAGACGGGCGCCTCGCCGGCCGCCAGCCGCTCCACCTGCTCGCGCGACTGCCGCATCCTTTTCGCGGCGTGCGCGTCCAGATCCACCGGCTCGCCGCGCCGCGCCACCGCCTCGACCTGCTCGAGCGTAAGACCATCCCCGTTCAGACTGACCATGGCTTCAGGCTATCCTGTCCTGCGGGATGGAAACGCGCCGGCTGCCGCTTGTCATCGTGCTCGACAACATCCGTTCCATGTACAACGTGGGTGCGTTCTTCCGCACCGCGGACGCGGCGGGGGCCGAGCGGCTGGTGCTGTGCGGCATCACGGCGCACCCGCCGCAGCCGGGCGTGGCCAAGACCGCGCTGGGTGCCGAACGCAGCGTCGCGTGGGAATACCATGTGGATACGCTGGTGGCGTTGCGGATTTACCGCGCCCGCGGGTATCAGCTGGCGGCGGTGGAGACCGCCGAGCCGGCGATTGATCTGTTTGCGTGGGAGCCGCGGTGGCCCGTCTGCGTGGTGTTCGGCAACGAGGTCGACGGCCTGTCGGAAGGAGTGCTGGCCGTGTGCGACGCGAGAGTGCGGATCCCGATGTTCGGGGCGAAAAGCTCGCTGAACGTGGCCACGGCCGGCGGCGTGGTTGCGTACGAACTGCGGAGGAAATATGGGGCGCGTCACTGACCGGCGCAACCGTCCTCCGGCCCCGCGGATGTCCCTCAGACAGGCGCATAGCCCGCAGAAGCGAAAGGAGGGTTCCCGTTGCGATGACGGATGAATCGATGCCGGCGGCGAGTGCCGTCGGCCCGGCCCCCGGCGCCGTCCTGCTCCCGCTTTGGGGCGCGCTTGCCGCCTGGTTTCTGTACTTCGCCTGGCCGGGGCTGTATGCGTGGTTCACGCCGGACGATCTGATGAACCTGCACGGCGTGGCGTTCGCCCCGGCGCACGAGATCCTCGCCGGCAAAGAGCGGCCGCTGGCCAACCTCGTGCTGAAGCTGCAATGGGAGGCCTTCGGCCTGCACCCGCGGCCGTACCGGGTGTTCTGCTTCGGCCTGCTCCTGCTGAATCTGTGGCTCGGGCTGCGGCTGTTTCTGGCGTATTCGGAGTCGTGGAAAGCGGCTCTTTTTGCGGGATTGCTTTTTTCTTATCACGCGCAATTGCACGATTTGTATTTCAATTCCGGAACGCTTTACGACCTGCTTTGCTTCGCATTTTTCTCCGGCTCGCTGCTCGCTTTTTGCCCGCGGCTGGACGGAAAGGGGACAGGCGGCGCGCCGGCGGGAGTTCTCCCCGTACTGCTGGCAGCCTGTGCTGCGGGCTCCAAGGAAATTGCCGCCAGCCTCCCGGTCCTGCTCTTTCTGGCGGCGTGGTTGTGGAAGGCGGACCGCACGGCGTGGCGGACAGCGCTGCTGGCCGCCACAGCCTGCTGGGGCGTCCTCGCCTGGGCCATGTGGCGCGCACCCATGACTGCGAACCCGGCCTACCGGCCCGAGTACTCGCTGGCCGTGCTCGATGCGCGCTGGAAATTGCTCACGGGAGACCTGTTTTATCAGGGGCCTTCGTGGAGCCGGACGGCGGCATGGCTCGTGCTGGGCGCCGCCCTTGCTGCGGCGTGGCTGGCGAGGCGCCGCGCAGCGTGGCTGGCGGCAGCGCTCATCACCATCACGCCGTTGCCGCTGCTGTTCCTTCCGCAACGGAGTTTCTACGCGTTTTAAATCCCTTATGCCGGCTGGTGTTTGCTGGCCGGGCTGGCGCTCGACCGCCTTGTGTCGCTTGCCGCGCCCCGCAGCCGCGCCGCTCCGCTGCTTGCGGCGGCGGCGCTGGCCGCGTTTCTGGCGCCGCAGCACCGCTGGTTGTCGGAATGGGTCCGGCAGCATTATTATGCGCCTTACGAAAGGAAGGTCGTGGCCGCAGGCAACGTCTTGAGGAGAAACCTCCCTGCCCTGCCCGGCGGGGCGGCGATCTACTTTGCCGACGACCCGCTGCCCCCGCCCGAGGAGGAGCCGCACCTGCTGGCGTTCCTCTGCCGCCTGAAGACGCGCGACCCGGAACTCTCCGTCTGGCGCGCGCGCAACCCGGGCCAAAGCGTGCCGGAGGCCGAGTGGGGCCGCTTCGCCGCCGTGTTCCGCTTGACGGAGAAGGAGCTGGTGAGAATACGTTAGGAGGATAAGGAGGGCCTATGAGCGGGCTGCTGGTTCTCGCCCTGATCGCCGGCGCAGGCGGCACGGAGGCCGTGAAGGTGGGCGACGGCCACATTCTCGTCTGGCGCACGCACTCGCTGCAAAGCGGCGTCCACAAAGGCGTCACGCGGGGATACGTGATGGTGCACGGCACCAACCGCAACGCGGAGGATTATTTCCGCTGGGCGTTGGCCTCGGCCGCAGCCGCCGGCCGGCTGGCCGACACGGCCGTCGTGGCGCCGCATTTCAAGGCTCGCACTCCGGACGGCAAAGGCGACCCGGTGGAAGCGGGCGAGTGGTACTGGACCAACGAGGGCTGGAAGGCCGGGCTCGGCGCGCTCAACGGCGCCATGACTTCCTACCACGCCATGGACCGGATCCTCGAGTGCTTCAACGACGCCTCGCGGTTTCCGGATCTCAGGGAAGTGGTCGTGGCCGGGCACTCGGCCGGCGGCCAGTTCGTGCAGCGGTACGCCGCGTTCAACCGGCAGGAGCCGAAGATGCGCGTGAAGGTCCGTTACGTCCCGGCCAACCCGTCCAGCTACGTTTACATGGACGAGCTGCGGCTCGCCGCAGGAGGCGCCTGCTCGCCGCAAGGCGGGTGCAGCGGCGAATTCAGGAGGTATTGGGACGCCGACAACTGCACCACTTACAATCACTACCGCTACGGGCTGGAGAAGCTCGAAGGATACGCGGAGGACATGGATCCCGGGGAGATTCGCAAGCAGTTCGTGGCGCGGGATGTGACCTACCTGGTCGGGGAGCTGGACACGCGCACCGACGACCCGTCGCTCGACAAGAGCTGCCCGGCGCAGGCACAGGGACCGAACCGGCGCGAGCGCGGCACGACGTTCTGGAATTACATGAAGCAGCGCTACCAGGCGCCGCACGGCTTCGCCATCGCCCCGGGCTGCGGCCATGCCGCGGTGTGCGTGTTCGCGGGGACGGCGGGCGTCAAGGCGGTGTTCCGGGACTGATCAGGCGCAGGCCTCGCGCCAGGCGGCGAGCCGCTTTTCAAGAGCCGAGCGCACGGTGGAGAAGCCGGGGTCGCTGTACAGATTGACGCGCTCGCGCGGGTCCTTGCGGATGTCGTACAGCTCGCCGGGGCCCTTGCCCGAGTCGCGCACCACCAGCTTGTAATACTTGTCGCGGGCCATCTCCGTGTCCAGATACTGCCCGAAGACGAGGTCCGGCCACGGTTGTTTCTTCGGCAGGGGACGGTGCATCACCAGGGGCAGGTAGCTGCGGCCGCACAGATCAGGGGCGGCGGGGGGCGTGACGCCGGCCGCCTCGCAAACCGAGGGCAGAAAGTCATACAGGCTGACCAGCTCCGGGCGCACGCCCTGCACCGGGACGCGGCCGGGCCAGGACCAGATCATCGGCACGCGCACTGCTTCCTCGTACATGTTCACGGGCGTGGAAGCGCGGCCGCCGCCCCACAGGCCGTGCTGCCCGAGGAGAACGCCGGTCACGCTGGTGAAAACGAACAGCGTGTTGTCGAAAAGGCCCAGCTCGAGGATCTTGCGGTGGAGGGCGCCGAGATGGTCGTCGACCGCCGTCGCCGCGGCGGCGCAGCGCCGCAGCGCCGGCAGCGGGTCGTCGAGATATTCCCGTCCGCGCGCGGCATTGGGGGCTGCGGGCTGGATGCCGAAGCTCGCGAAGCGCGCGTCCCGGTACATGTCCAGGTAGCGCTGCGGCAGGCCGGCTGACGGCGGCGCGGCGCCGGGGTGGGAGACGGCAAGGAAAAACGGTTTGTCTTTTTTCTGTTCTGAAAGGAAATTCGCAGCGTATTTTGTCAGAATCTCCGTCAGATAACCGTTTTCCGATACGGCCGATCCGTTGACTGAAAATTGCAGGTTTTCCGACGGATCCCCTTCCAGCACGGCCGCATATTCGAACCCGTGGCCCGGATTTTTGCCGCTTCCCGGGCCCCACCGGCCGACAAAACCGCAGCGGTAGCCCGCCGCGGCGAGCAGGCCGCTGACCATGGCCCCGCTGCCGGACGCGGGCGGCGCCTGCGCGGCTCCCTCCGGGGCGTCCTCAAGGCCGTGCCGGCGGGGCGTGCGGCCGGTGAACAGCGTTGCCCGGCTCGGCGCTTCCGCAGGCGTGCAGGCGAAGCAGTGGGCCATGCGCGTGCCCGCGTCGGCCAGCCGGTCGATATTCGGCGTGCGGATCTCCTGGTTGCCGTAGCAGCCGGCCATCCAGGCGCCGAAGTCCGCGGCGAGAACGAGAACGATATTGGGCCGCTGCGGCGCCGCCGCGCGCCGCTGCATGAGCCACGGGACGGCCATGATTTCCATCAGCCCGCGTCTGGTCAGTTCCATGGTCTGATTCCTCTCCTGGCCCGGGGAATTTCACAGCACATCGGCGAAGCCGCGCTTCAGGTGGCGGAAGAAGATGCCTCCGGCGAAAAACGTGGCGCCCGCCACGGCGGCCAGCAACAGGAGGTCGGAGGCCGGCGGCAGCTCGTAGGTCATCAGCCGCTGCCGGTAGCCCTTGACCACCAGCGCCAGCGGGTTGTATTTCACCAGGAAGCGCGCCGCCGGCGGGAAGTAGGACTCGTCAATGAAAATCGGCGTCAGCCAGAACCAGCCCGTCAGAAGGACGACGACGATCTGGGCGGTGTCCCGCAAAAAGACCTGAAGGCTGGCCGCCAGCCACCCCACGCCGATGGCGAACAGCCCGAGCAGCGCCGTGTAAACCGGCAGCAGCAGGATAAGCACGCTGAAATGGCCGGTCATCCACCGCACCATGACAACGGCCACGGCCACCGCAATCAGATGGCTGGCCAGCGACGACAGGAACAGCGTCACCGGGATGATTTCGGCCGGGAAGACGGTTTTCGTGATCAGGCTCGCCTGTTCCACCAGCGAGTTGGCCGAGCGCTGCACGGTTTCCTGGAACAGCAGCCACGGCAGGTAGCCGCAGAAAAGGAACAGCGTGTAGCTGTCGCCGGCGCCGGGCGGCGGTGGCACCTTCAGGCAGAACTGGAACACGAACACCCAGCTCAGCAGCAGCACCAGCGGGTGGATCAGCGTCCAGAGCCAGCCTGCGGCGCTGCCGACGAACCGCTGCGCGAAGTCGCGGCGCACCATCTGGTAGATGAGCGAGCGGCGCTCGCGCAGCACGCGGAGAAACATCATGCCGGGCAGCCGCAAAGGCGCCCGGGTGGCGCCAGCAGTAGTCAACCCACGATTTTAGCAGGCGCGCCGCCGCGCCCCGCGCCGATGATATAGTGCAAGTATGCCGGAAGGGTATCTGCCGATCTTCATTTTCCTGGTCTGCGCCATCCTCTTCCCGCTGGTGCTGCTGGCGATCTTCCGCTACCTGCGCCCGGCGCTGCCCATCCCGGTGAAGCTGGAGGCCTACGAGTGCGGCATCCGCGCCGCTTCGAACGCGCGCGGCCGCTACACGGTGCGCTTTTACATCATCGCCATTCTGTTCGTCGTCTTCGACGTGGAAACCATTTTCCTGTTCCCGTGGGCGGTCCGCTTCCGGCAGCTCGGCTGGTTCGGCGTCGGCGAGGTGGCGGTGTTTCTCGCCATCCTGATCGCCGGCTACATCTGGGCCTACAAGAAGGGCGCGCTCGAGTGGGTGTGACGCGCGGCGCGCCGCTGCCGGCCTGTCTCCAATGACCGAGCGCCTGTATTACCACGACAGTTTTCTCGACTCGTTCACCGCAACCGTCGTCGAGGCGGACCCTTCCCGCACGCGGATCGTTCTCGACCGGACGGCGTTTTACCCGACCTCCGGCGGCCAGCCGCACGACACGGGCACGATGAACGGGGTGGCCGTGACCCACGTGGAGGACGAGGAGTCCCGCATCGTGCACCATCTGGCGGCCCCGCTGCCGGAAGGCGGTGCCGTGCGCGGCGTGATCGACTGGGCGCGGCGCTTCGAGCACATGCAGCAGCACACCGGCCAGCATCTGCTCTCGGCCGTGTTCGAGCAGCTGTTCGGCTACCGCACGGCGAGCTTTCACCTGGGCTCGGCGGCAAGCACCATTGATCTGGAAACGCCCGCCATTGCCCCGGCCGAACTGGCCGCGGCCGAGCGCCGCGCCAACGAGCTGGTCTGGCAGGACCTGCCGGTGCGGGTCTCGTTCGAGGACTCGCGCGCCGCCGAAGGGCTGCGCAAGGAGGCGGCGCGCGAGGGGCTGCTCCGCATCATCACCATCGAGGGCGTGGACCGCTCGGCCTGCGGCGGGACGCACGTGCGCTCGACCGGCCAGATCGGCGCCGTGCTGGTGCGGAAGACGGAGAAGATCCGCGGGATGACACGCGTGGAGTTTCTTTGCGGGAGCCGCGCCATCGCCCGCGCCCGCGCCGACTACGAGGCGCTGGACCGCGCCGCGCGGCTGTTCAGCGCGGCGCTCGATGACGTGCCCGAATCGGCGGCCGCGCTGATCGAACAGGCGAAACAGGCGGAAAAGTCGCGCCGCAAGCTGGCGCTCGAACTGGCCGCGCTGCGGGGCAAGGCCCTCTACGAGGCCTGCGCGCCGGACGCCGCCGGGCGCAGGCTCCACGTGGAGCGCATTCCCGCGGGGCCTCCCGATGAGGAGACGCGGGCGCTGGCGCAGAGCTTCTGCGCCGCCGGCGACGGGCTGTTCCTCGCGGTCAGCGCAGAGCCGGCGAGCGTGCTGCTCGCGGCCGGAAAGGACACGGGCATCGCAGCAGGCGCCAGGCTGAAGGCGGTGCTCGAAAAATACGGCGGCCGCGGCGGCGGCGCGCCGCAAATGGCGCAGGGCAGCCTGCCGTCGGCGGAATTTCTGGATGCAGTAATCGCCGAGCTGGTTCAGCGGTAAAGCGGCGCCAGCGACAGCAGCCCCAGCCCGGCGGCGTACAGCAGCAGCATGATCCAGATGCGCGCCTGCACGCCGCGGTCCGCGCCGGCGAATTCTTTCCAGAGCAGCAGCCCCCAAAGAGTGCTCACCAGCGTCGCGCCCTGCCCGATGGCGTAGCTCACCGCCGGGCCCACGTTCACCGACTTCGGAGCGCTGGCGGCGACGAAATTGCTGATGGTGCCCACGGCCCAGATGATGCCCCCCAACACGCCCAGCGCGTGCTGGCGGGCGGTGCCTGCGAGGTAGTCGCGGAAGCCGACCGGCTCGCCCTCGACCGGCAGGTTCATGAAGAACAGGTTGAACACGGGCGTCGTCACCAGCACGCCGAGCGCGAAGCAGAAAGCGGCCGCGTACGGGCCGAGGCCGAGATCGCCTTCCTTGCTCATCTCCACCAGCGGATAGAACAGCCCCATCAGCAGGCCCGCCGCCAGGCTCAGGCCGATGCCCTTCCACGGGGACGCCTTCTTCGCCTGCGGCTTCCAGCCTCGCTGCGGGGCGGCCTCCTGGGGGGCCGCCTGCGCGCGCTGCCGCGCCAGCGCCGCGTAGGCCAGCGACGTCATGATGATGGCCAGCAGGACCAGTGTCACGCCGCCGAAAACCAGGACCGGGTGCCCCGCCGGGTGAATGATGTAGTTCAGCACGGCGCCCTCGACGAGCGCCAGCCCGATGCCGACGGGGAAGGCCACCGAAAGGCCGGCGACGGAAATCGCAGCCACCAGCAACAGATTGGCCAGGTTGAAGACCGCGCCGCCGGCCATGGCGAGCGCGATTTGCCGTTTACCGGTCACCGCCAGGTTGTCGAGAAAGGGGAACAGCACGCGGTCCGATCCCGGAACGATGGCCTCCACGCTGCCGAAGGTGAACGCGGCCAGGGCGGCGCACAACATGACGCCGATCACGTAGTCGAAGTAGTACAGCTCGAAGCGCCACTTGCCGGCCATCTTCATCGTGTTGGCCCACGAGCCCCAGCACAGCATGGAGAGGATCATCAGCAGCAGCGCCGCCGCATACGTCACGGGAATCATGCAGGGGACCTCCGTTTCCGCCGGTTACCATTGCGGCGGAACTCTGTAATATTATCAGCAGACGTAACAGGGAGGCACCGATGAAGTTCAAGCTGCTCGCCGCCGCCGTGCTGATCGCTGCGCCGCTCGTGGCGCAACGCGCCCGCTTCGAAATCAACGCCCAGACGCCGGAGGGCCTGCTGCTCCAGATGGCAGGCTCGGAATCCGACGAAGCGCGAAAGATCGAGCTCTACCAGGAATTCCTGCACAAGTACCCGAATCACGAGGGCAAGGTCTACGCGCTGAACCAGGTCCAGCCGCTGTGGCTGAAGACGAAGGCGTTTGACAAGGTGATCGCGGCCGGGCGGGAGATCCTCGCCGCCGAGCCGGACAACGCCCCGGCCGCCTACAACGCGCTCCAGGCCTGCGAGGAGCAGAATGATGCGGCCTGCGTCATCGAGTGGGCCAACGCCACCATCGCCGCCGCGAAGAGGAAGATCGAGTCCACGGAGCCCGAGGATGAGACGGAGGCGGAAACCTGGAAGGCCGAGGTCGACTTCGCCAAACAGGTCACCCAGCGGTCCGAATACTCGTTTTACGCCATGGCGCTGAAGAGCACGGACCCGAAAACGATCGTGCAGCTCAGCGAGGCGCTGGAGCGGGCCAACCCGCAAAGCGAGTACATGGCGCGCACGGCCGGCCGCGCCTTCATCGCCATTTTGCAGATGAAGGACCTCAAAAAAGCGCTGGAATTCGCCGAAAATGCCGATGCAAAGAATTTCGCCAACGAGGACATGCTGCTGTTCGCCGCCGACACGCACCTGACGGGCAGCAAGGATTACGAAAAGGCGATTCTCTACGCGACGAAACTCGTGTCGATGCTGCCTTCGAAAGAAGCGCCGGAAGGGGTGGCGCCCGCCGACTGGGAGAAGAAGAAGACGGACACGCTGGCGCGCGGCTACTGGATTGCCGGTATCGCGCTCGGAGTGAAAGAAAAATGGCCGGACTGCGAAAAGATGTTCAGCGACGGCCTGCCGGTGATCGAGAAAAGCAGCGCGGCGAACGAGCTGCGGCCCGGCGCGTATTTCTATCTCGGCCTGGCCAATTACAATCTCGCCGGCAAGGGGCCCAAGCGGAATCCGGCGCGCGTGGCGGCCGCGCAGAAGTACTGGACTGCCTGCGCAAACATGAAGAGCCCGTTCCAGGGGCGCGCGCAGCAGAACCTTCAGGCTCTCGCCGCCGGCAGGTAGCCCGATGAACATCCTCATCCCGAACCTTGGCTCGACGTCGCTGAAGTACCAGATTCTTTCGATGCCGGACGAACGGGTGCTGGCGCGCGGGCGGCACGAGCGCGTCACAAACTATGCCGCGGCCATTTCCGAGATCCGCTCCGGCGAGGCGCGCGTCGACGCCGTAGCGTTCAAGGCGGCCCACGGCGGCCCGCGGTACCAGGGGACATACCTCATTGACGAGGGCGTCGAGCAGGCCATGGCGCAGTTCCTGCTGGGCGCGCCGCTGCATAACGCCATTTATCTGGAAGCCATCCGCGCCTTCCGCCAGGCGATGCCGGGCGTGCCGCTGGTGGCGGCCTTCGAAACCGAGTTTCACCGCAACAAGCCCGAGTATGCGCGGGTCTACGGCGTGCCGCAGGACTGGCGCACGGAGCACGGCGTGGAAAAATACGGCTTCCACGGCGCGTCTCACGAGTATGTGAGCCTGCGGGCGCCCGCCATCCTGGGCGCGGCGCCGGCGGACCTGCGGCTGGCCAGCTGCCATCTGGGGGGCAGCAGCTCGGTGTGCGCCATCGACCGCGGCGTGTCGGTGGACACGACGATGGGGTTTTCGCCGCAATCGGGCCTCGAGAACGCCACGCGCCACGGCGATCTGGACGTCTTCGCGGTGCTCTACATGATGGACCGCAACGGCTGGACCACGGAGCAGGCGCGCACGCAACTGTCGCGCGTGAGCGGGCTCGCCGGGCTCTCCGGCGTGGCCGGCGGAGACGTGCGGGACATCATGGAGGCGGCGCGGGCCGGCTCTGCGGCGGCTAACCTTGCGCTCGACGTGTTCGTCTATCAGGTGAAAAAGGCCATCGCGGGCTGCGCCGCGGTGATGAACGGACTCGACGCGATCGCCTTCACCGGAGGCATCGGGGAGAACAGCCCGCCGCTGCGGAAGGCCGTCTGCGAGGGGCTCGCCTTCCTCGGGGTGGAACTGGACCCCGCAGCCAATGAAGACGGCACGGGCGACCGGGTGATCTCGGCTCCCCGCAGCCGCGTGCAGGTGGTGGCGCTGGCGACCAACGAGGAACTGATTGTGGCCCGCCGCGCGTACCGGGTTCTTTGCGCTCAGTGACCGCCGTCGCCGACGGCGACGGGATGGTCCAGCTTCAGCTTTCCGGTTGCGCCCTCGGGCAGCGGCGCCAGCAGCTGCTCCTTGCGGTAAATCAGCGTGCTGGTGTTGTAGCTGGCCAGCTCGAAGCCGTGGCCGTGGGTGATGGCGTCGGTGGGGCAGGCTTCGACGCAGTAGCCGCAGAAGATGCAGCGGCTGTAGTCGATGTTGTAGACGGCGGCGTAGCGCTCCCCGCCGCTGATGCGCTCCTGCTCGGTGTTGTCCGCGGCTTCGATGTAGATGCACTGGACGGGGCAGGCGGCCGAGCAGAGGAAACAGGCCACGCACTTTTCCAGGCCGTTGTCGTCGCGTTGCAGGACGTGAAGCCCGCGGTAGCGCTCCTGAAACACGGGCGGAGCGTCCGGGTAATCATCGGTGATGACGGGGTTCATCATCTCGCGCAATGTCACCGTCATGCCCTTGGCGATGGCGGCTGCGCCTTTGAGTATCTCCTGAACCTTCGGCATGCTCTTTTTTCCCTCCCTGCTCCTCTGACTGCCCTTTTTTAATCGGATGCAGCACGGCTCCCGCCGGGAGCCTGGAATCTGGACCCTCAACCCGGCTTGTACAGCGGAACCGTTTCGCCGGGCTCGAACATGGGGCGGCCGGCGCGTTGCGCCAGTTGCTCGAAAGCGCGGCGGTCGAACGCCTCCGCCGTCCAGGAAATCCGCCCGCCCAGCTCCACCAGGAACAGCGACGGGACATACTCGACGCCGTAGGCCCGGCTGGCGGGATAGCCGCCTGCGGCCGGGTCGAGCAGCATCGGCAGATGCACGCCGAACAGGCGCATGAATTCCCGGGTGCGCGCGGCGTCGTCCTGGCTGACCGCGTAAATCTGCAAGGCGCCGCCTTCGATCCGTTGCAGGTACGGCAGCGCAAGCTGGCAGGTGGGACAGGTCACCTTGAAGAAGACCAGCAGGACCGGCCCGGCTTCCAGAATTTCGCCCAGCGAGCGGCGGCCGCCCTCAAGCAGGTCGAGCGTGAAATCGGGCGCCTGTGCGCCGGTTTGCAGCATGCGTTCTTCCCGCGCGGATGAGTCCGACACAACCAGTCTAGCAATCCGCGCCCGCGGAGCCGGATGTCCTCAGTGCATGAGCAGGCGCAGCAGCTGCTGCGCGGCCACCAGCAGCGGGTCCATCACGGCGGAATAGGGCGGCGCGTAGGCGAGGTCGAGCCCGGCGAGCGTCTCGACGTCCATCCGCGCGGCCAGCGCGGCCGCGGCCGTGTTGATGCGGGCCAGCACGCCCTGCTCGCCGGCGACGGCTGCGCCGAGCAGGCGCCCGCTCGTGCGGTCCGCCACCAGTTGCACGGCGAGCGTCTTGCCGAAAAAGTAGCGGGCGCGCTCGCGCGCTTCGATCACCGCTTCCACGGGCGAAAACCCCTCGCGCCGCGCCTGCTGCTGCGAGAGGCCCGTTACGGCCACCGCCAGTCCGGCCACGCGTACGATGGAGGTGCCTGCGACGCCGGGAAAGCGCTCCCGCCGTCCGGCGGCGTTGGCGCCGGCCACGCGCCCCATCTTGTTGGCGGTGGTGCCGAGCGGAATCCACACCGGGCGTCCGGTGACGATGTGGCGTGCCTCGCAGCAGTCGCCGGCGGCGAAGACGCCGCCGAGCGACGTCTCCTGATGCTCGCTCACCGCAAGCGCGCCGGTGCGCCCGAGCGCGGCGCCGGCTTCGGCCAGCAGCTCCACGTTGGGGCGAAGCCCGGTGGCGTCGATGACGACGTCCGCCTCCACGGCGGCCGGGTCGGCGGGCTCGTTCAGCCGGACCTCGACGCCGCACTGTTCCAGCCGCTCCACGAGGCGCTGGGTGAGCCAGGGGTCTTCGCGGTTCAGCAGCGTTGTGGCGTCGTGGTACAGGCGCACGCGCAGGCCTCGCGCCCGCAGGGCCGTGGCCGCCTCCAGTCCGATGTAGCCGCCGCCGGCGACCGCCGCGGTGCGCGGCCGCTCCCGGTCGAGAAACGCGCGCAGCCTCTCGCCGTCCTCGTCCGAATGCAGATGGAAGACGCGCGGCGATGCGGCCGGCCGGGCCGGGCGCGCGCCCCCGGCCCAGACGAGGCGGTCGTAGCGGATCCGCTCGCCGTTGCGCAGCACCACTTCCCGCCGCCCGTGCTGCACCGCGGCCGCCTCGCTTTCGGTGCGGATGCGGATGTTGCGCTCTTTTTCGAAAAATTCCGGCCTGTATACGACCAGCTCCTCCACCGAAGAGACCTGCCCTTCGATGAGATAAGGCAGGCCGCAAGCGCCCCAGGAAATTCTTTTTCCTTTCTCGAGAACCAGAATTTCCGCCGCCGGGTCGATCCTGCGGGCCCGCGATGCGGCGCTCAGGCCGGCGGCCACGCCCCCTACTATCACCAGTCTCATGACCCGCCGCCCGGCGTTTCGCCCCAGTGCCTGCGGACGAATTCCAGTATGTCGAAACTTTTCGCCGTCCTGTCCGGAAAACAGAGATTGATGGCGTCGATTTCGGTTTCGGCGATGCGGAAAACGGTGGCCAGTTTCGTGATCACCAGCAGCTCCAGCGCCTTCTCGTTGAGGCCGAACATCGACATCGCCCCGCCCGTGCGGCTCACCTTCGTGTGCGCCATCACCAGGCAGCCGAGGGCGCTCGAATCGATATAGTCCACCCCGCGCATGTCGAGCACGATGCGGTTCTTCCCCTCGGCGAGCAGCTGCTCCAGCACGGCGCGAAACCGCTCGACCGGCTCGCCGAGAACGAACCGCCCGGAGAGCTCGAGGACCACCGCGCCGCCGCGCTCATGCTGACTGACTGCAAAAGACATGGGAAGCCTATATTGTATCTACCATGCGGAGCCTGAACCTCACCCGGCGCCAGTTCTCGCCCCTGCTGGCTGTCCCGGCCGCTTTCGCCCAAACGGCGCCCCGGCGGCTGCGCCGCGCGGAGTGCTATTTCGGACTGCATTTCGACCTGCACCCCAACGAGAAGGACACCGTGCTTGGCCGCGACGTCACGCCGGAAGCCGTCGGGCGGCTGCTCGACCGCGTGCGCCCGGATTTCGTGCAGTACGACGCCAAGGGCCACCCGGGCTGGCTCGGCTGGCCGTCGCAGGTCGGGCCGTCCGCTCCCGGCATCGTGCGCGACTCGCTCGCCGTCTGGCGCGCCGAGACCGCCAAGCGCGGCGTGGCGCTGTTCATCCATTTCTCGGGAGTGTGGGACAGCGAAGCCGTGCGGCGGCGCCCCGAGTGGGCGCGCGTCACGCCCGAAGGCAAGCCCGACGACCGCCTCACGTCCACCTTCGGCCCGTATGTCGACGAGCTGATGATCCCGCAATTGCGCGAGGCTGCGGCGAAATACGGGCTGGACGGCGTCTGGGTGGATGGCGAGTGCTGGGCGGTGCAACCGGATTATTGCGAGGCGGCGTTGCGCGCCTTCGGCAAGCCCGCCCCGAAGAAACCCGGGGAGCCGCACTGGCAGGAGTGGCTCGAATTCCAGCGCGAACAGTTCCGCCGTTACGTGCGGCGCTACGTCGAGCAGCTGCACCGCAGCCACCCGCAGTTGCAGATCGCCAGCAACTGGCTTTACTCCACCATGGTTCCCGAAGAACCCTCGCTGCCGGTGGATTTTCTCTCCGGCGATTATCTTGGCAACGCGAGCATCTCGACGGCAAGGCTGGAGGCGCGCTATCTGGCGCAGACCGGCAAGCCGTGGGACCTGATGGCGTGGGGTTTCCAGCAGGCCGACTCGAACCGCGTGGGCCACGTCTTCAAGCCGGCCGTGCAGCTGATGCAGGAGGCCGGAATCGTGCTGGCGCAGTCCGGCGGCTTCCAGGTGTACTATCACCCGGCGCGGTCGGGCCATTTCGAGGACGCGCACATCGAAACCATGGCGCAACTGGCGAAGCACTGCCGCAGCTTGCAGAAGGCGAGCCAGGGCACGGAGAGCGTGCCGCAGATCGGCGTCGTTTTCTCCAAAGAGTCCTTGTACCGCACCGGCAAGAAGCTGTTCGGCGGCTGGGGCAGGCTGTCGGACCCGGCCCGGGGATGGCTGGATCTGCTGCTGGCCTGCCAGTGGTCGGCCGACGTGCTGCCGGACTGGAAGCTCGGCCGCGTGGCCGCGCAATACCCGCTGATCGTGCTGCCGGACTGGGAAGAGCCGGGCGAGGAGTGCCTGGAGGCGCTGCTTGAGTACGCGCGCAACGGCGGGCGGCTGGTGGCGAGCGGCGCCCACAACGCGCGCCGGCTTGCCGCCCGGCTCGGCTACCGTGCCGTGGGGGAACCCTCGAAACAGGCGGCCTGGCTGGCGCACGGCGTGGTGGGCAACGCCGCCGGCATCTGGCTGGACGTGGAGCCGGGCGGCGCGCAGGTGCTCGACCAGCGGTACCCGGAGCTCAACTCGACGCGCGACGGCAGGCCCGCGGCTCTGGGCGCGCCGTTCGGCAAGGGTCAGGTGGTGGTGATCCCCGGGCCGCTGGGCGCCGTCTATGCCGCCACCCACGACGCGGCAGTGCGGGACTTCGCCCGCGCGCTGGTCCGGCCGTTGTTCCGGCCCCTGGTGCAGGTGGATGCGCCTCCGACGGTGGAGGTCGTGCTTCGGCGCAAGGCCGGGGAATGGATCGTGCATCTGATCAACACCACCGCCATGCAGGTGGCCGGCGAATACGCCACGGTGGACTTCATTCCGCCGGTCGGCCCCGTCCGGCTGACGGTTTCCGGCGCCAGGCCGAAGTCGGGCCAGATCGAGCCAGGCGGCGCGCCGCTCGCCTGGCGCGCCGTGCCGGGCGGCTGGAGCGCCACAATTCCCAAGCTCGAAATCCACATCGCGGCAGTCGTGGTACCATGAGATTGAATCCGCGCTTCCGGGCTCGTAGCTCAGTTGGTTAGAGCGCTACCTTGACACGGTAGAGGTCGCAGATTCGAGTTCTGCCGAGCCCACCACGCCCGCGCTGCCGCCGCGCAAGAGTCGGCGATCCTTCCCCACCGTTTCGGCAAAATACCGGCGTCCGCCCGCGCCGAGGCCGCTTGCGGCGGGCGCGGCCGGCCAGAAGTGCGTTCGGCCGGGCGGCATCCGGCTCAGGCGGGCTCCCCGCATTTTGCGGCGCGCGCGAGCCGCGCTATGATGACGTCAGACAGGGTGGTGGCGGGCTATTGCCGCTGTCATCCGGTCCGGTTTATACTGCATCTTTCCAAACGGGATTTGGCTGTGGCGAGCACGTCGCACAATCCGGCCCCGGGGGCTGCGCCTCCCGCCGACGGCTTCGATCCGATCGAAGTGCAGCGCGAGGCGGCCATGTTCTACGGGCTCTTCCTGCGCGGCCACCCGCCGGAGGAGCTGCGCAGGGACATCGCCATCCCGAAACAGATGTTCCTGAAGTGGCTCAGCCACCCGCACTATGACGGGCAGTTCCGTGAAAACGCCAAACGGATTTACCGTTTCCGGCGCCAGGTGCTGGCTGTTTTTGATGAACTGGTCGACCGCGCCCGCATGAAAGAGCGCCTCCAGTAGGTACCCGCCTTTGTCGCGTTTGCTCCACATCCTGCTCGCCTGCCAGATGCTCTTTTTGCCGGGTTGCGCCAGCCGCAGCGGCTCCGGCCAGCCGATGAACGCCTCCTTCCAGGTTCCCGGCGAACCGGCGCCTCGCTCGCTCGCCGACTTCCGCGGCCGCGTCGTCGCCTTCACGCTGTGGGAGCCGGGCTGTCCGGATTGCGACCGCCAGGCCGCCGTCCTCGACCAGCTCAACTCGAGCCTGACCCGCGAGGGGCTGATCTGCTTTGTGTTTCACAGCAGCCGGGAGCGGTTCCCGGTGGCGAGCCTCAGGCTGCTCTACGGGGCCGTTGACGAAGCCGAGTGGAAGACGTTTCCCAAAGACCGGCCGGTCACGGTGATCCTGGACCGCGAAGGCCGGGTGGCCGAGCAGCTCGCGGGCGTACAGGACGAGGGCAAGCTGCGCAAATTGCTCGAACCGCTGTTGAACGGCTGATCCCGGGTTTCAACCGGTTCCCGCTTCGGGGGCGCGGTGGACAAGCGCCGCCCGGAAAGCAGCGGCCAATCAGCAGATCACTGGCCGAGCAATTGCTCCAGGCGCTTCCAGTCCTGGCGCCATTCGCCCAGCACGCGGTTCTTGTCGGCGCGGACGCTGCCTTCGGCGAGCAGCGCCGGCAGGGAGTTCGTGTCCCCTGCGGCCTCAGCCGCTTGCTTCAGCGCCTTCAGCACGTCCTCCCACCGCGCCGCGATCTGCCGCGCCGGCTCCTCGCCCGTGCAGGCGATTTCCAGCCGAACGAGGATTTTCGTCCCCTCGGCCGTGGCGCTCCACAGCAACCACCGCGCCCCGCGCAGGCTTTCCAGCGCCAGGGCCAGCCAGGCGGGCGCCCCGCCGGGCGCCTTCAGCATCCGGGCCGGGACGTACAGCCAGAGCGGCGCATCCGGCGGCTGCCATTCCGGCGGCTGTGATTTCCCGCCGAACGCCGCTGCCGCAAGCGGGTCCGGGCTGACGGCGATGCCCAGCCGGCCCCTGCGCAGGCGGACCCAGGAGATCTGCCGCTCCACCGTGGAGCCTTGCATGGAGCACAGCGGCCCCACGCAGCGTCCTCCCTGCGCGTAGAAATAGCGCCGGAGCTTTGCATCGTCGATGCGCGCCTCGGCGGCGATCCAGCGCCGGCCGTCATCCGAGCGCAGGACGAAGGCGTCCAGGTCGCGGCGGTACTCGAACCCCGTGGCTTCGACGAACCGCTTGTACTCGTCGTCCTCCGCGCCTGCCTCGCCGGCCAGCCGCTGGAGGATCCCGGTTTGCCGCAAGGCGCGCGCGTCGACAAACACGGTGAGGCCGTCGCCCGGCGGCAGCTCGGCCAGCAGGCTGCGGGCATCGGTTCTGCGCCACGGCAGGCGCGGCCAAAGCAGGACCAGGGCTGCGGCCGCAAGAAGCAGAACAGCGGCTGCGAGGGCGCCCTTTCGCGGGACGGTCATTCATCCGCAGCTTACCAATCCGCGCTACCCTATACTGGCGGTATGATGCGGCTGTTGCTGCCGGCGGCATTCCTGATGAGCGCGGCGCTGGCCCAGAACCGGGCCGTCGTCACGGCGCCCGTGCTGAACATGTTCTCGAAGCCTTCGGCCGACGCCGACGTGGTGAGCCAGGCGCGGTATGGCATGACCGTGCTTGTGGACGAGATCCGCGGCGGCTGGGCGCGGATCCGCACGCCGCATGACAATTACCCGGGCTGGGCCGCCCGCGCCGAATTGCGCGCGCTGGCCGAGGGGGAGCGGTATGCGGAAAGCGGGCGCGTGGCGATGGTCGACAGCCTGCGCGCCCACATTTACCGGACGCCCTCGGTCACGCGCCATGCGCCGCTGGTCACGGTACCTTACGAGACGCGGCTGGAAGTGCTCGAGGAGCCGGAGACGGATGAGCGCCGGTGGATCCGCGTGCGCCTGCCCGACGGCCGCGAGGCGTGGATCCAGCGCGGCGACGTGGCGTTCGACCCGGCCGCGCTGTCCGTGCCGGAGCTGATCGCGCTGGCCAGGCGGTTCCTCGGCCTGCCCTATACATGGGGCGGCACGACGAGCTTCGGGTTCGATTGTTCCGGCTTCACGCAGATGCTGGTGCGCCGCGGCGGCGTGCTGATGCCGCGCGACGCGCAGCCGCAGGCGGATTGGGACGGGATGCTGCGCGTTGCGCGCGACGAGCTCCAGCCGGGCGACCTGGTCTTCTTCGGGCCGAACGACAGAAAGATCAATCACACGGGCTTTTACCTTGGCGCAGGCGAGTTCATCCATTCCACGACGAACACGAAGCCCGTGCTGCAAATCAGCCGCCTGGACGAGGAGCCGTGGACCCGGCTGCTGGCCGCCTGCCGCCGCTGGAGGAAGCCATGAAGCGCAGAACATTTCTGTCCGCTCCCGTTTTTGCCGCCGCGCCCGCGCCGGCTGCGCCCGCCGCCGGGCCGCAGCTCGGCCTGCGCATCCGCCGCCTGCAACTCCGCCACACCTGGACGACGGTGATGGCCTCGAGCGATTACCGCGACACCTTCTTCGTCGAATACGCGCGGGACGGCATCACCGGCACCGGCGAGGGCGCGCCGATCATCCGTTACAAGGAAAGCGCGGAGACCTGCCTGAAGGCCGTGGAATCCATCCGCCCGTGGCTGCTCGCGCAGAAGCCCGAGGCGTTCGTGAAGCTGATGGACGGCGTGTTCCGGCGCATCGAAGGCAACTTCGCCGCCAAGGCGGCCCTGGACATCGCGCTGCTCGACTGGAACGCGCAGAAAATGGGCGTGCCGCTGTGGCGCTGGTTCGGGCTCGACGCCGCCGACGCCCCGGTGACGACGTTCTCCATCGGCATCGACAAGGCGGAGGTGATCCGGCAGAAGGTGCGCGAGGCGGAGGAATTTCCGGTCCTGAAAATCAAGGTCGGGCTGGACAACGACGAGGAAGTGATCGCGGCGGTCCGGTCGGTGACAAGGAAGCCTCTGCGGGTGGACGCCAACGAGGGCTTCAGGACGAAAGAAGAGGCGGTCGCGAAGATCAACTGGCTGGAGAAGCAGGGCGTGGAGTTCATCGAGCAGCCGCTGCCGGCGGCGAATCTCGAGGACATGAACTGGATCCGCAAGCGGGTGCACATTCCGTTGATCGCCGACGAGGCGTGCCTGCACCCGGCCGACATTCCCCGCCTTGCGCCCCACTTCGACGGCGTCAACGTCAAGGTGGACAAGTGCGGCGGGCTGCTGGAGGCGAAGCGCATGATCGAAATCGCCCGCTCGCTGGGGCTGAAGGTGATGCTCGGCTGCATGGTGTCGTCCTCGGTGGCGATCACGGCGGCCGCGCACCTTTCGCCGCTGGTCGACTATGCCGATCTCGACGGGAACCTGCTCATCGCCAACGACCCGTACGAAGGGGTGCGCGTCGAGAAGGGCAAGCTGATCCTGCCGGACCGCCCCGGCCTGGGCCTGCGCCCTCGCGCAGCCTGAAGCGCGGCGCGCCGCTTTCTGCGCCCGCGCCCCCGCTGTTATCATCGGATCGGCTGTACGGAGATCCGCCCATGAAGGAACAGAATTACTCCAACCACGCCCGGCTCGTGCCCGGCTACCACTATGTGCTCGCGCCGGTGCTGCTGCTGACCTGCATCGGGTCGCTAGTGAATTTGTGGAAATCGCTCGGCGACCATCAGCGGCTTTACAGCGCGTCGCTGATCGCCGTGCTCTCGTTCTGCTGCTTTTTCATCGCCGGCTATGCGCGCATCTTCGCCCTGAAGGCGCAGGACCGCGCCATCCGCGCCGAGGAGAACCTGCGGCATTACGTTCTCGCCGGCAAGCTGCTGGACCCGCGGCTCACGGTGAAGCAGATCGTCGCGCTGCGCTTCGCCTCCGACGGGGAATTTGTGGAACTGGCCCGGCGCGCCGCGGAAGAAAACATGGACCCGGACGCCATCAAGCGCGCCATCAGGAACTGGCGCGCGGACCACTACCGCGTGTGAGCCGGCCGCGCCGGCGGCGCGCGCCCTGCTCAGCGCTCCTCTTCTTCCAGAGCCGCGTCCGCCTCGCCGGGGGCGAGAAAGAGATTGCGCTCGAAGCCGTGCTGGCGCGTGTAGAGCTCGAAATAGCGCCCGCGCACGGCCAGCAGTTCCGCGTGGGCGCCCTGCTCGACGATCAGGCCGTTTTCGACGACGAGGATCTGGTCCGCGCGGCGGATCGTGGACAGGCGGTGCGCGATGACGAACGTCGTGCGTCCCTGCATCAGGTGCGCGAGCCCCTCCTGGATGAGCGCCTCAGTCTCGCTGTCGAGGCTCGAGGTGGCCTCGTCGAGCAGCAGGATGCGCGGATCGGCGAGAATGGCGCGCGATGGAGACGCGCTGCTTCTGCCCGCCGCTCAGCTTCACGCCGCGCTCGCCCACCACGGTGTCGTAGCCCTCGGGCAGCTTCTCGGCGAATTCGTCGACGCGCGCCAGCCGGCAGGCTTCGAGGATCTCCTCCTCGCGCGCGTCCGGCCGCGCGAAGGCGACGTTCTCGCGGATGGTGCCGTCGAACAGGAAGGTCTCCTGCAACACCACGCCGAGCTGGCGGCGGTAGCTTTCCAGCGTCACCGTGGACAGGTCCACACCTTCGACCAGCACGTGCCCCTGCGCGGGCTTGTAGAAGGAGGCGATCAGGCCGAGAATCGTCGACTTGCCCGAGCCCGACGAGCCGACCAGCGCGGTCACGGTTCCGGGCTCGGCCACGAAACTGACGCCGCGCAGCACTTCCTTGTCCTCCTCGTAACGAAACCAGACGTCCTCGAACCGGACCTCGCCGCGAATGGGGCCGAGCGCGACCGTCCGCCCCGGGTCCTGCTGCTCGGCGGGCATATCGAGCAGCTCGCGCGTGCGCTCGAGGCCGGCGATGGCCTCCGTGAGCTGCGTGCCCACGCCCACCACCTGAAAGACGGGCGCGATCATGAAGGCGAGAAACGCGGAGAACGTGACGAAGCCGCCGAGCGTGAGCGAGCCCGCCAGGATCTGCCTGCCGCCCACGTACATGACCAGCGCGCCGACGATGCCCAGCAGAATCGTGGCCGACAGGCTCAGCAGCGAAACGCCGGTGAGCGAGCGGAAGACGTTGTCGAGAATGCGCCGCACGCCGGCCGCGAAGACCGCGTCTTCGCGCTCCTCGGCGTGGTAGGCCTTCACCACGCGGATGCCGCCGATGGTTTCGGCCAGCCGGCCGGTGACCTCGGCCGTGATGCGGCTGCGCTCGCGGAAGATCGGCCGCAGCGTCCGGAAGCCTTTGCGGAGGATCACGCCGAAGGACAGCACGATCAACAGCGCCATCAGCGTCAGCAGGGGGCTGATGCGCATGAGGATCACGAACGAAATAACCGCCGTCAGCAGCCCGCCGAGAAACTCCACCAGCCCCGTGCCCACGAGGTTCCGGACGCCTTCGACGTCGTTCATGATGCGCGAGACGAGCTGCCCGGACTTCTGCGTGTCGAAGAAGGCCACCTGCAGCCGGCACACGTGGGACTGCACGCGCATGCGGAGCTCGGCGATGAGCCGCTGGGCGGATTTCGACAACAACTGGGTCAGGGCGAATCCGGTGGCCGCCTGCACCGCCGTTGCGGCCAGCACCGCAAGCACGATGGGGGCGAGCAGGTCGGCTCGCCGGCGCGCCAGCACGTCATCGACGAGGAACTTCGTCGAGGCGGGCAGCACCAGCCCGCACAGGCGGCTGACCACGATCAGCACGAGCCCCAGCAGCAGCACGCCCCGCCGCGGCATCAACAGCGCGCGGATGTCCGGCCACACGCGCCTCCAGTCCACCGCGGCGGCGGAGGGCTTGTCCTGCGCGCGCAAGGGCGTGCGTTCGGCCTGGCGGAATCCTCGCGGTACCATGGGAGAATGAAGATCCTTCTATTGTCGATGCTCGGCGCAATGCTGTGGGGGCAGACTCCCGCCGCTCCGGCGCCGCAGGCATCGCCCGCCTCCGATCCCGTCGTTTTCGAAGCCGGCGGGAAGAAAATGACGAAATCCGAATTTGACGCGCTGCTGGGCAACCTGCCGGACAACATCCGGCAGCAGATCCGCGCGGACTCGCCCGAAAGCCGCCGCCAGCTCGCCGAACAGCTCGGCGAGATCATGTCCTATGCCGCCGAGGCCCGCCGCCTCCAGGTCCCCGACAAGCCCGCCGTGAAGGTGCAGATGTTCCTCCAGCAGGAGAGCACGCTCGCTTCCCTGCTCTACCAGCATTTCACAGAGACGGCCAAGCCGTCCGCGGAGCAGCTGGAAGCCTATTACAACGCGCACAAGAACGAATTCGAGACCGCCTCCGCGCGCCATATTCTGGTGCGCTTCCAGGGCTCGCGCGTGCCGCTGAAGGAGGGCCAGAAGGACCTGTCGCCCGAAGAAGCGCTGGCCCGCGCCCAGCAACTGCGGCAGCGCATTCTCAAGGGCGAGGACTTCGCCGAGGTGGCGCGCATGGAATCCGACGACGCCGGGTCCGGCAAGAACGGCGGCGATCTGGGCTCCTTCGGCCGGGGGCGGATGATTCCGGAATTTGAAAGCGCCGTATTCACGCTGCCGGTCGGCGAGGTCAGCGAACCGGTCAAGACCCAGTTCGGCTACCACCTGATTCAGGTGCAAGAGCGGTCCGTGCAGCCCTTTTCCGCAGTGAAGCCGGAGCTGGAGCGCCGCCTGACCACGGAGAACGCACAGAAGTCAATGGAATCGGTCAAGCAAAAGAGCCGCGTTTTCCTCGACGAAAGCTACTTCGGAAAGCCGCAGCCGGCGGCGGATGCCGCCAAGGCGGCCCCGGCAAAACCCTGAGCCCGCCCTCGGTGTTTTCTCCGGCCCGTTCTCAGCGCAACAGGGAATTTGCCGCAGGCGGGTTTCGCAGCAGAATACACTTGTGACAAACCCTGTTCCCCAGGAACGGCGCCGGAGCCGCCGACAGGCAAGCCTCCGCCGCCTCGAGGTCCGTGTCTGGCGGAACGGCAGCCCCGCCCCGGTGCAGGCGCAAGTGCTCAACGCGCACGAATCCGGGCTGGGCCTGAAGGTGGAGACTCCTTTGCAGCCCGGGGAGGTGATCCGGCTGGAGACTTGCGCGACGGAAAGCTCGTTTGGCGGGCAAATGCGGGCCCGTGCCTCGGTCCGGTGGTGCCACGCTTCGGCAGGCGGCGGCTTCCAGGCAGGGCTTCAGTTCCTGCCTGCGGAGCCGGCGCCCGAGGCGGAGCCGGCGGAAGTCGACTATTACAAAATCCTCCAGGTGAACCCGAAGGCGTCGGCGGAAACCATCCACCGCGTCTACCGGATGCTGGCGCAACAGTTCCATCCCGACAACCAGGAGACGGGGGACGAGAAGCTGTTCCGCCAGATTGTGGAGGCCTACCGGGTGCTGAGCGACCCCGAGCAGCGCGCCGCCTACGACCTGCGTCACGCATCCATGCTCCACGCGCGCTGGCGGGTGTTCCAGTCGCCGGCGTCCGCTCTGGGGCCGGAAGGGGAAAAGCGGAAGCGGCACGGGGTGCTGCGCGCGCTATACGCCAAACGGCAGCAGGACCCCCACGCGCCGGGCGTGACCATTTTCGAGCTGGAAAGCCTGCTGGGCATTCCCCGGGATCATCTCGAGTTCACGCTCTGGTACCTGAAGGAGCGGGGGCTGTTGACGCGCGGCGACAACAACCGCTTCCAGATCACCGCCGCCGGCGTGGACTACGCCGAGGAACTCGAGGAACGGGCCGCGCGCGCGGGCAGCGCGTCCGACGACCGGCTGTTGCCGGCGCCAGGAAATCGCGCCGTCTAGATTTCCCCGCCCGGGTACACGGGGCGAACCTCCATGCCGGGCTGGAGCGGCCGGTCGACGGGCAGCGCAACCGCGTCTCCGGCGGCGAGGCCGCCGCGCACCTCCGCCTTTACCTCGCTGGTGGCCCCGATCTCCACACGGCGCCACGCCAGCCGGTTGCCCTCAAGCTTGTACACGCCGAGCTCGTCGCCGCGCCGCCGCAGCGCGGCCTTGGGGATTGTGAGCGCATTTTCGACGACGCGGGAGCGGATCCGCACGTTCACATTCGCCCCCGGGGGCAGATCGAGCGACGGGTTTTCGCACACCGCCCAGACCTCGCCCACCATGCGCGTCCCGAGAGGAACGACCTGCGTCGGCATGCGCTCGACCGCAGCTCGCCATTTGCGCTCGGGCAGCGCATCCCAGGTGATCTCCACGGGCAGCCCCTCGCGCACGCGCCCGAGTTCCGGCTCGTCGACGTAAATGACAATCTTCAGCCGGTCGACCTGGCCGATGCGCGCCACCAGCGCGCCGACTTCCAGCCAGTCGCCTTCCCGCACGGGGAGGTCGTAGAGGATTCCCGCGCGGGGCGCGCGCACCGTGCACTGCTCGAGCCGCCGCCGCGCCGAGGCCAGCGCCGCCTCCGCCTCGGCGAGCCTTGCGCGCGCCGCATCGAGGTCTGTGTCGGCCACCAGCGCGGCGAGGCGCCGCTCGAAGGATTTCAGCTCGGACTCGAGCGAACGCACGCGCAAGCGCGCCTGCTCAAGCTCGGCGCGCGCGGCGGCGCCCTTGTCCACGAGCCTCTCCAGCGAAGCCGCATCCCGGCGCGCCGACTCGAGTTCGGCGGAGATCTTCCCGATCTGGCCTTCGATCTGCTCCCTTTCTGCCGCCCTGCCGCCGCGCTCCAGCATTCTCAACTCGGCCTGCGCCGACTTCACCCGCGCCGCGGCCGACTCCAGCTCGCTGCGGGCCGGGGCATCGTCGAGCGCCAGCAGGGCCGCGCCCGCTTCCACCCGCGCCCCGCGGTCCGCCAGCATGCGGCTCACGCGGCCCGGCTGGGCGGTGCGGACCGGCATCCAGGATGACGGCTCGGCCTTCCCGTTCGTGGTCAAAACGCTGACCAGAGTCTCCTGCCGCGCCCGCGCGAAGGGCACCTCAGGCGCCGGGGGCTTGCGAACCGCCAGCCAGAACACGGCCGAGGCCGCGGCCAGCGCGGCGGCAAGGATCAGGATCCACCGTTTCATGCTGCCAACCGGCTCCTTTGGGCCATGGACATTATCCTCGCATGCGGGCGCACCAGGCGAACAGCAGGCGCCACTCGGCCATCTGGATGGCGAGCGCGAGACGCTCGGCCTCCGACCCGGGCTCGCGGCGGGCCCGCGCGCAAAAGCGGATGAAGTCCTCCGGGTCCCAGACGGCGGCGGGCCGCCAGTGCGCGCCGCGGTGCTCTTCCGCCAGCTTCAGCGCCTGCTCGCGGAGCGGCTCGTGGACCGGATGCCTGCCGGCGGCCCGGAACCAGTAGCCGGCGTTCCAGTCGTCGGGCTCCTGCCGGTGGAGGATGCCGTGCCAGTAGCTGCCCTCGGGCGTGGCGAGGTCCTGGGCGATCCGGTGGCAGGCATCGAAATCCTGCAAATACAGCCACAGGCCGGCCAGCGCCCCCTCCGGCGAGGCGGCTTCCGGGAACAGGCCGCGCGCGCCCCTGCCGCGGATCGCTTCGACGGCGGGGCCGGCGACGGGGCGGCGGCAGACCAGAGGCATGACGTAGTCCTCGCCGGCGGCGGCCAGCGCCGCGGCCGCCTCCGGCGAGACGGAGAGTCCGGCGATCCAGTCCCCCAGGGATTTCATGTGAATACCCTCTTGCTTTTCCGGAAATTACGCGGAAATTTCATCCGTTCAGCCCGGAAAATGCTTCCTCAATTTCCTTTTTCGCCTCGGGCCGGAGCGGAGGCAGAGGCAGGCGGCACGGCCCGCCGTAATAGCCGTTGAGGTCCATGGCATATTTCAGCCCCGGGATGCCGTACTTCGCCGTGACCAGGACGGCGGCGCGCGCGATGCGCCGCTGCCAGTCCATCGCCGCGTCGAACTCCCGCTGCCGGTGCGCCTCCCAGATGGCGATCACCGAGTAGGGCGCGGCGTTGGCGTAGGCCAGCACCGCCCCGCAGGCGCCGACGGCGAGCGACGGGGCCAGCGTCGGCGCCGAGCCGACCAGCACCTGGAAGCCGGGCTTCGATTCCCGGATCATCTGCATCACCTTCTCGATGTTGCCGCTGCTTTCCTTGATCGCGATGATGTTCGGGTGGTGGCTGAGCTCGGCGACGGTCTCGGCGGGAATGTCCACCCCGGTGGCCTGCGGCCAGTTGTAGATCATCACCGGGACCGGGCTCTGGTCGGCCACGGCGCGGAAATAGAGCGCCTGCGCCGGTCCGTTGTTGACCAGGTTCTTGTAGTAGTGCGGCGTGCGGACCATCGCGGCCTTGTAGCCCATTTCGGCGGCGCGCCGCGTCAGCTCGAGCGTCTCCTTCACGCTCTCCATGCCCGTGCCGCAGATGAGCAGCTTGTCCGGCGCCGCGTGTTTCGCCACCAGTTCGAACATCCGCAGCTTTTCTTCGAACATCAGGTGGACGCTTTCTCCGGTGGAGCCGCAGACGACGTAGCCGGCCAGCGCCGTGCGGTTCCATTTGGCGACGTTGTGGGCGACTTTCGCCTCGTAGATTTCGCCGTCCGCATTGAACGGCGTGGTGACGGGAGGGAATATGCCGTGAAGCTTCATCATCTCTTTCCAGCGTAAAAGACGAAAGGGCCCGGCGCAGGGCCGGACCCTTTCCTGTCGGGGGAGACGCGCGCTGTCAGCGGCCGATGTTGACGAACGTGAACAGCGCCAGCGACTCGATGAATGCCAGACCCAGAATCAGCAGGATGCGGATGGCGCCCGCTGCGCCCGGGTTCCGGGCGATGCCTTCGACCGAGGCCGCGATGGCCTTGCCCTGCGCCAGGCCGCAGATGCTGGACGCAATGGCCATGGCGAACGCGCCCGGCAACACGAACACGCCGCCCGACTGCCCGCTCTGCTGGGCGAAAGCCGGCGCGGCTACCAGCAGCAGCGCCGCCAGAATCAAAAAGTTGCGAACTTGCATGGGGTGGTTTCTCCTTGGTGTTATGAACTGGCCTTCAGGAGGTGGTTGCACACCGCGCGTTGGGACGCCGGGGCCTCACACTGAAAAGGCCGATGATGCCGGAATGAATCAATGCCCTTCATGCGCCACGGCTTCGCCGACGTACACCATGCCGAGCATCGTGAAGATGAACGCCTGGATAAAGGAAACAAACACGTGCAGCGCCATGAATACCACGGGCACGACCCACGGAACCAGCGCCAGAAAGCCGATGGTCACCTGCTCGCCCGCCAGCATGTTGGCGAAAAGACGGATGGTGAGCGAGACCGGGCGGATCAGGTGGCTGATGACCTCCAGCGGGAACATGAACCAGGCGATCAGCAGCACCGGCCCCGCAAAATGCTTCAGATGCCCCAGCAGCCCCTGCTCCTGGATGCCCTGCCCGTTGTAGTAAAGGAACATCGCGATGGCAATGCCCGCCGGAACGTAGTAATACATGGTGGGCGATTCGAACGACGGGATGATGCCGAGCAGGTTCGACGTGAGGATGAACAGGAAGACCATGGCGAACCAGGACATCCGCTTCTTGTAGCCGTGCCCGATGATGTCGCGCGCCTGGTCGGCGAGGAAGTTGTACACGCCCTCGATGATCAACTGGAACTTGCCCGGACGGTCCACGCTGAGGCTCGCCCGCAAAACGAGGGCCGCGGCGACCATCAGCAGAATCACCAGCACCTCCATGGCGATGTAGTTCGACCACGGCTTTGCGGGGTCTTCCGTGTGGTAGCCGACAAGCTGGAAAAGGGCGTTGACAGGCGCGGCGCAATAGCGGTTCAGCAGCGCCGTGAACCACAATTCATGCTCGTGCATAAAAAAGCTCGATGAGGACTTCGACGGTGGCGGCCGTCACGGCAACGGTGAGGCCCGAAGCGAGCGCGAGGCGCCCGGCTCCGCAAAATTCCAAGATAACATAGGCGGCTCCGCCAAGAATCAGCATGCGGAAAGCATGCACCAGGAAACGGACCTTCCTCACCTGCCGCCCTTCGGCCGCCGCTTGCAGGTCGTCCACCAGCCGGTGCAGAAGCCAGAATGAGAGACCCGCGATAGCGGCGCCGCCGAGGAAGCTCAGCATGGAGCGGCCGTCGCCGAACAGCCGCCAGGCCGCGGCGCCCGCCGCCGTCACCGCCAGAATAATCCAGCCGATCCGCCGGATCACGCGGCTGTAGTCGAGGTCCTTCATTTGCGCTTGTCGAGCCCCTCGATTCGAACCGCCTGCCGGTAGGTCTCGTACATGCCCGCCACGCAGCCGATGATGAGGCCGACCAGATAAAGGTACGAAGTGCCCCAGCTCCGGTCGAGCCACTCGCCGATCTTGTAGCAGACCCAGCCGCTGATGGGCGTGACGAAGGCAAGGCCCGCGTAGGCGCCCGCCTTGGCGTACGGACTCAGCCCCTTGCGCTCTGGCGGCTGCTCGCCCACAAGTCCAGTGTACGGCTTGCCGGAGCGCGGCGCAGCCGCAGGCGGGCCGCGCGGCGTCAATAGAAGAGGCTGCGCCTGGCGTGCCCGCGTCCACGCTCCGGAGGAGGCCCCGGCCGATGCGGGGGCTTTGACTGTGTGCGCCCCACGGCGCACGGCGCCAACGGCGCAGCGGGCCGCGTCAGTCGCGGGGAAGAAACTTTCTGACAGTCATTTCGTAGAGCCCGGCGCCGATCAGCCCGCCGGCCAGCGGGGCGGCGACGGGAACCCACCAGACGTGCGTGCCGTCGGTCAGGCCGTTCACCCGGTAGCCGGCAAGCACGGTCCACAGCCGCGGGCCGAAATCGCGGGCCGGGTTGATGGCGTAGCCGTGCAGCTTGCCGAAGCTGACCCCGATGCCCAGCACGATGAGCCCGACCAGGGCCGGAACCAGATAATCCGGCGCAGGCAGGTTGTCCTCGTCGGTCAGCGCAAAGACGAGAAACAGCAACAGCGCCGTGCCGAGAACCTGGTCGAAAAATCCCGCCGCGGGCACGTCGGGAAAGGCAGGGAATGTCGTGAAAATGGAGGCGCTTTTTTCCAGCAGCGGGTCGAAGCGGGCGATGGCCTCGCGGTAGTTGAACCAGACCAGCGCCGCGCCCGCCATCGCCCCGAGCGTCTGGCTGACGAGATAGGGAACCACCTTGCGCCACGGAAACCCGCGAAAGACGGCGCAGGCCAGCGTCACGGCCGGATTCAGGTGGGCGCCGCTCACGCGCATCGAAACCATCACCCCGAACGTCACGCCCAGCGCCCAGCCCAGCGTGATGTTGGTGTAGCCGCCATGGACGACCTCGCCCGGCACGCCGGCGCCGAACAGCAACACCATGGCGCACACCCCTGCGCCGAACAACAGGATCAACATCGTGCCGGCGAACTCGGCCAGCATCTGCCCTGCCAATCTGGAACTCATCCCGGAAAGCCTACTACAGAAGCGTGGCGCCAAGCCAGCCGTTCATTTCCGGCGGCTTGTCCGGCTTGCCGTGCGCCGCCTCGACATCGACGTACCGCGCGCCGGGGGCGGCGCACCCGCACGCGAGCGAGCCGTCGTCCTCCCTTCCGGCCTGTCCGGCAACACCGCATTCCGGGGGGCCCGGGTTGCCGCGCGAAAATTCTTTTCGCTCGTAAAAAATCTCTTGGCATTTCCAGCTCGGGTAAATGAATTTCTTTGGAAATTTGTGCCTGTGCGTCGATGGAATCCTCCGCCCATTCTTGTATGCGGCAATCCGGAGCCGGCCGGGGGCGGCGCGAACGCGCGAGCCTCTCTTCGCGGCCCCCGGTCGAGAAAATCGGGCGCCGCGGCGATGGCGGCCTCCGGGGGCCGAAGGGTTCAGCCGGCGCAAATTCCGCCCGGCGCCCGGACGCGAGAACATGCGGTTCGCATCGAGCCGCAGGCCGGGCAAATCCATACGGCGGGTGCGCTCTGTCCCACATCCGCGCCTCGGCCTCGCGCGACTCCATCAACATCTCTATGGCTTGGCCTGGCGGCTTCCTCGTCGGCGTGGATCCGCAACAGCCGCAAGGGCGAGGCTCCGCGCGCGAGGCGCAGGAACGGAACGCCGCACAGCGCCGCGCGGCTGCCAACGGCGGGCTGCGTGCCGAGGGCGCCGCCGAACGGCGAGGAGAACCCGGCGCGCCTTGATATTTCAGAATTTTTGAGGCTTGCCGGGGGGATTTTCTCCGGGGATAATGGGTGCGGAGGTGATTTGCATGATCGTCGAAGCCACGAAGCCCGGCCATGACCCGGCCCTGGAGCGCGAATTCAATCCATGGCTGGCCGCCGAGGCCCGCTTCAACGAGGCCGCCACGTTGCTCGGCCTGGATGAAGGACTCCAGAAAGTCCTTCGGACTCCCACGATGGAGGTCACCGTCTACATCCCCGTGCAGATGGACGACGGAAGGCTGGAGGTCTTCACAGGGTTCCGCGTGCAGCACTCGCTGGCGCGCGGCCCGGCCAAAGGGGGCATCCGCTTCGCCCCGGATGTGACGCTCGACGAGGTGCGGGCGCTCGCATCGTGGATGACCTGGAAATGCGCCGTCGTCAATATTCCTTTCGGCGGGGGCAAGGGCGGCGTGGTGTGCGATCCGTCGGTCCTGTCGCAAGGAGAGCTGGAAAGGATCACGCGCCGCTACACGGCCGATATCATCGAGATCCTCGGCCCCGAGCGCGACGTGCCCGCCCCGGACATGAACACGAACGAGCAGACGATGGCATGGATCATGGACACCTATTCCATGCACAAGCGCACCACGGTCACCGCCGTGGTCACCGGCAAGCCGCTCGATCTGGGCGGCTCGCGCGGGCGGGCCGCGGCGACCGGGCGCGGCTGCCTGTTCGTCACCCTGCAAGCGTTGCGAAGGTTCCATCTGGAGCCGTCCGAGACCACAGTGGTCGTGCAGGGCTTCGGCAACGTGGGCGGCAACGCGGCCAAGCTCATGCACAAGGCGGGCATGAAGATCATCGCCATCATCGAGTACGACGGGGCGGTCTACAACCCGAAGGGCATCGACCCGGTTGCGCTGGAAGAGCACCGGAAGGCGACCGGCTCGATCACGCATTTCCCGGGCGCGGAGGACATCGACCGCGACGAGGCGCTGTTCCTGCCATGCGACGTGCTGGTGCCCGCGGCCAAGGAGAATGTGATCCACTCGCGCAACGCGCACAGGATCAACGCGCGCATCATCTGCGAAGGCGCCAACGGCCCCACCACGGCGGAAGCCGACAGGATTCTCCAGGAGAAGGGAATCTTCGTCATCCCGGACATCCTGGCCAACGCCGGCGGCGTCACGGTGAGCTACTTCGAGTGGGTCCAGGACCGGCAGGGCTTTTTCTGGAACGAGCAGCTGGTCAACGGGCGGCTTGAGGAGATCATGGTGAACGCCTTCCGCGACGTGGTGTCCTACGCCGAGCGGCACAAGGTGCACAACCGCTGCGCCGCCTACATGCTCGCGCTCGACCGCGTGGCTTTTGCCATCAAACTGCGCGGCATTTACGCTTAGTAGTGTGGCCCAGGAACCCGCGACGCCGCTGATGCGGCAGTACCACGCGGCGAAACAGCAGGCGCCCGGTGCGCTGCTGTTTTTCCGCCTCGGGGACTTCTACGAGCTTTTTTACGAGGACGCCGTCACGGCCGCGCGCGAGCTGGAGATCACGCTCACCTCGCGCAACAAGGAGCGCGGCGAGCCCGTGCCGATGTGCGGCGTCCCGGCCCACGCGGCCGAAAACTACATCGCCCGCCTGATCCAGAAAGGCTACCGCGTCGCCATCTGCGAGCAGATGGAGGACCCGCGGTTCGCCAAGAAGCTGGTGCGGCGCGAAATCACGCGCATCGTCACGCCGGGCACGGTGACCGAGGCGGCGCTGCTCGAATCGTCGCAGAACAATTACCTGGCGGCGCTGGTGCAGCGGCGCGACGAAGCCGGGCTCGCCTGGGTGGACGTCTCCACGGGCGAGTTCCGCGCAACCGAGCTGCCCGCCACGGAGGCCGCCGCCGCGCTCGAACAGTTGAGCGCGCGCGAGCTGCTGGCTGCTGACGCCGGCGAGGCGCCGCGGGGACCATGGGCGGTGACAGCCGTCGAAGCCTGGACCTTCGATCCGGCGCACGCCGAGCGGCTTCTGCTCGAGCACTTCCGCCTGCTCGCGCTGGACGGCTGCGGCCTGGCCGGGCGGCGGCTCGCGATCGGGGCCGCCGGCGCCATTCTCGCCTATCTGCGCGAGACGCAGAAGTCGGCGCTCGACCACCTCGACCGCCCTGTCTACTTCGACCGCGCCGGCGCGATGATGCTCGATGCGGTGACGGTGCGGAACCTCGAGCTGGTGGAGCCGCTGTTCACCGCCGATGCGGGCGGCGGCCGGGAGGCGACGCTCGCAAGCGTCATCGACCGCACGCGAACGGGCATGGGCGCGCGCCTGCTGCGCAAGCGGCTGCTGCGCCCGTCGCTCGACCGCGCCGAGATCGAGGCGCGGCTCGACGCCGTCGAATGGCTGGCGCGCGCCACCATCGAGCGCACCAAGCTGCGCGACGTGCTCGGCCGGATGCTCGATCTCGAGCGCCTGCTGGCGCGCGTCAGCGTGGGCACGGCGACCCCGCGCGATCTGCTGGGCCTGGGCCGCACGCTGGCCTGCGTTCCCGAACTGCGGCCGCTGCTTGGCGCGGCCGGGCCGGCCCGGCTCCGCGAAGCCGCCGCCGCGCTGGATGACGTCGCAGAGCTGCGCGACGAGCTGCTGGCGGCCATCGCCGAAGACGCTCCGGTCCATGCGGCCGATGGCGGGGTCATCCGCGCAGGCTTCCACCCGGAGCTCGACGAGCTGCGCCACCTCGCATCGCACTCGCGCCAGATCATTGCGGCCATCGAGGCGCGCGAACGCCAGCGCACCGGCATCGCCTCGCTGAAGGTGCGCTTCAACAACGTCTTCGGCTTCTACATCGAAATCTCGAAAGCGAACCTGCACCTGGCGCCGCCCGACTACGAGCGCAAGCAGACGCTCGTCAACGCCGAGCGCTTCACCACGCCGGAGCTGAAGGAGCTTGAAGCCAAGGTGCTGGACGCCGAGGAGCGCGCGCTCGACCTGGAGCGAACCATCCTTGCCCAACTGCGCGCGCGGGCCGCCGCGGCCGCTCCCCGCATCCGCGCCACTGCCGCGGCGGCGGCGGAAATCGACTTCTATTGCGCGCTGGCCGAGACGGCCGTCGAGCGGCGCTATGTGCGGCCGCGCTTCTCCGATGCGGGCGAGATGAGGATCGTGGCGGGCCGCCACCCGGTGATCGAGAAGCTCGCCGAGGCCGAGGCGGGGCACTTCATCCCCAACGACCTGTATCTGGACCGCGGCTCGCACCGCATGGCGCTGATCACCGGGCCCAACATGGGCGGCAAGTCCACCTACCTGCGGCAGGCGGCGCTGATCGCGGTGATGGCGCAGATGGGCAGCTTCGTGCCGGCCACGGAAGCCGTGCTGCCGGTGATTGACCGGGTGTTCACGCGCATCGGCGCCAGCGACAACCTGGCCCGCGGCCGGTCCACGTTCATGGTGGAAATGACCGAGACCGCGGTGATCCTCAACTCCGCAACAGAAAACAGCCTGATTGTTCTGGACGAGATCGGCCGGGGCACGGCGACCTACGACGGCCTGGCGCTGGCCTGGGCGGTGCTCGAATACATCCACGACCGCATCGGCGCCTACACGCTGTTCGCCACGCACTACCACGAGCTGACCGAGCTGGCGGGCCGGCTCGAGGGCGTCGTCAACCTGCACGTGTCCGTGAAAGAGTCCGGCGACCAGCTCATTTTCCTCCGGAAGGTCGAGCCGGGCAGCGCCGACCGCAGCTACGGGATCGAGGTGGCGCGGCTGGCGGCGCTGCCGGCCGAGGTCATCGAGCGCGCGCGGGAGATTCTCGCGCTGCACGAAAAGAAGGAGGAGACGGTCAGCGAGGAGCTGGAAGCGCCGAAGCGGAAGACAGGCTCCGGCCCGCCCATGCAGATCCGGCTGTTCGAGCCCGTCGGCTGGCAGATCGCCGAACGCATCCGCCAGCTCGACATCGACAACCTGCGGCCGGTGGAGGCGCTTCAGCTGCTGGCGGAGCTCAAGGAAGAGCTCGGCAAGGGCTGAACGGGCGGCTCAGCGCCGAGCCCCGCCGAGCCACGGCGGCGCCTCGCGGAACCGCAGCACGGGGTAGAGGTCTTTGTCGGGTTCCGCGTACGGGCTGCGCTGGTAAAGCCACAGCAGCCGGGCCCGCGGGTTGCCGGCGAAGGCCGGGTCGGAGGCGAGCTTTCGCTCGAATTCCTGGCGCAATTCCGGATTGTTTTCGAGCATTTTTCTGGCAAACGGCTCGAAAACGAAATCGCTGAAATACTCTTTTTGTTTGAAAATTGCGTGGAAAAAGCCCCAGCGGAGGGCCGAGTCGGGCGCTTCCGGCTCCAGCAGGTGCATGGCGGCCTTGCCGGCCCGCTGCGCCACCGGCACGTAGACGCTGCCCGCCGGCAGCGTCCGCCGGATGCGGGCCGGCTCCGTCCGGAACCCGGCGACGCGGAACCTGCCCTCGAACGGCGCTGCGGCGAATTTCACGTCCAGGAAGCGCACCGTTTCGAATTCCCCTTCCACCGGTTTTTCCAGAGGAATCATGGAGACGCCGTGCAGCCGCAGCAGCTCGATGATCTCGCCCCATTCGCGCGGCACCACATAGCCGTGCGGCGCGTGCGGGGCGACCCGCGGCTCCAGCGTGCGGACGAGCGCCGCCGGGGTGTCCGCCTTCTCCGGCGTGTACCGGAGCACCGTGCCGCCGCTCACCGGACTGGCGGCGGGCTCGGCGCGCAGCCCGCGCACGGTGTAGGGCTCGCCCGGGCCCGCCGGCGCTCCCTCCAGAAAGACGGGCGTCCCGGGCCGCACAGAGGCCTGCGCCTTGTCGGATTCCTCCGCGGCCCGCCGCAGCGCCGCGCCGGAGGAAGCGGCGATTTCGAGCGCGGCGCGCATGACGTCATAGTGGGCCCAGGCGCGCGCGCGGAACGATTTGAGGCTGTGGGTCTCGACAAGCAGCGCGGCGCGGTTCTGCGCCGCCGCATACCCGGTGGAGTAGCGCGGCGTGGCGGTCATCACCGCCAGCGCCTTGCCGCCGGCGGCCCGGCCTTCGATGTAGAAGCCGGGCACGTGGCCCGAGGCTTCGAGCCGCTGAAACAGGACCGGCAAGAATTGTTCTTTCACCCAGGCGCCCGCGGGCGCGGCGATGTCCTGTTCGGTGTGCGCGGCCAGCGTGACGTCGTATTGGGCGTCGCCGCCGTCGGTGACGTGGTTGTCGACGAGCAGCTCGGGCAGCCAGGCGGTGTACATGCGAAGCCAGGCGCGCATCTCCGGCGCATCGGCCTTCAGGTAGTCGCGGTTGAGGTTCAGCCGCCGCGCGGTGACGCGGAACCCCATCTGTGCGGGACCGTTTTCGTTGATGCGGTTCCAGGGCGAGACGCGCTCGTGCCCGTCCGGATTGAACACGGGGATCGAGAGCACGATCACGGCTTCCAGCAGGCCTTCGAGCCGCCGCGTGACGAGGATGTCGCGCAGCAGCATCATTGCCGCGTCCTTGCCGCCGTTTTCGCCGGGGTGGATGCCGTTTTGCAGCAGCACGGCGGGTTTCCCGGTGCGCCGCGCCGCTTCCGGCGTAAAGGCGCCATCGCGGCTCGCGATGAAAAGATACAGAGGGCGCCCCTCGCTGCTGCGCCCGATTTCGACGAGCCGCGCCCGGCGCGGCGCCGCCTCCGCGAGCCGGCGGTAGAAGCGGACCGCTTCATCGTAAGCGCCCGTTTCGCGGAACCCGGTCTTTTCCGCGTGCGTCAGCCAGCCCGGCGGCGCCGCCTCCGTGCTTTCCCGCAAGGAGCGGGCTTCCCGCATCGCGGCCGTTTCCGCCAGCGATGCGGGAGGCATGGGCGGCAGCGATGCCGCCTGGAAAAAAAGCGCAAAGACCCAGACCATCGTTCCCAGACTAGCAACGGCAGGCGGCGCGGCAGAGCGGCCTCAGATTTGCGGCGGCTCCCAGCCCTTGCGGCAGGCGCGCGCGAGGTATTCGTTGGCTTTCTCGTCGTTGGTGAAGCGCCCGGCGGCGGCATCGTATTTCAGCCGCCGCCCTGCGCGCAGGGCGGCGCCCCACAGGCAGACGGTTTCCGAAATCTCCCAGGCATGCGTGAACGCGCCGGGCGAGGGCTCGCCGCCGCGGCAGGCGTTGACGAACAGGTCCGCCACGTTGGGCCGCGACGGCTGCTCCGGCGCCGCCTGCGGACTCCTGCCCGCTGCATACAGCACGGGCTTTTCCACGCGGAAGCCGCAAAGGATAACGCCCTTGTCGCCGCGGAACAGCATCCCTTCGGCCGGCAATTCCTCGAGCCCCGTTTCATCGGGCGGGAACGGCTTCATGCCGCCGTCGTACCAGAAGAGATCCACGGCCCCGCGTTCGGCCGTCTTCGGGAAACGGATGCGCGTGATCGAGGCCGCCGGGAAGGAGAAGTCGTTCTGGATGCGCGCGGCGCTGGTTCCGTCGAAACGGCAATGATGCGTCCGCAGCGGCTCGGCCAGCTCCGGCGCGCCGAGCTTCAACGCGCGGACCACCGACCAGAGCGAATAGATCCCCATGTCGGCCAGCGTGCCGCCGCCGAAGTCGTACCAGCCGCGGAACACCATGTGCGTGTAGCAGGGGTGATACGGCCGCTCCTGTTCGGGGCCAAGCCAGAGATCCCAGTCGAAGCCGCGCGGCACGGGCGGCGTGTCGGACGGCAGCTCCGCATACTGCGGCCACACAGGGCGGTTGGTCCAGTTGTGGATCTCGCGCAGCGTGCCGATGGCGCCGGAGTCGATCCATTGCTTCACTGCGCCGATGCCGTTGCCGGTATTCCAGGCGAGAAAATGCGTGGCCACGCCGGTTTTGCGCGCCGCTTCCACGACGGCTCTTGCTTCCGTGAGGCGGTTGGACAGCGGCTTGTGCATCATGACATGGAGCCGCCGCGCCATGGCATGCAGCGCCGCCACGCCGTGGTGATGGTCCGGCGTCATGATCCAGACGGCCTGAAGGTCGGTCTCTTTCGCGAGCATCTCGCGGTAATCCGTGTACGCCCGCACGGAGCCGGGCTGTCCGTAATACGCCTCGACGACCGACCGCGCGACGTCCAGTCCGGCCGGGATCACCGACTCAAAGCCCGCGCCCCACTGCGGCTGGTTCAGCATCTTGCGGATCCCTTGCAGGATTCCGGTGGGCGACCAGTCCCGGTAGCCGGCCGCAGGCCGGCACGGGTCGCACACGGCAGTGATGCGAAGCAGCGGGTGCTGGATGAACTGGGGCAATTCGCGGATGGCCTCCGTGCCGCAGCCGATCAGCGCCAGGTGGATTTTCTCGCCGGGCGCCGGCTGCGCGGCCTGCCCGCCGAGCACGTGGCGCGGAACGACCGTGAAGGCGGGGGCGAATTGAACAAATCTGCGGCGGTTTGTTTCCATGAGTCCTGCTCCTTGTCCGGGGATCTCCTGTGCCACTCTATGGCGCGCCGGGCGGACAGTCAAGGCGGGCTTGCGGCCGGCGGCTTTGATAGGATCGGACAGCAGTGGAGGACAGAATGTTCGCCTCTTCGATGGCCCGCGTGTTTCTCTGCGCGTCCGTCTCCCTCGCCTTGCTCGCCGGGCAGCCCGCCGCGCCGCCGGAGCCCAGGGCGCTGCCGCCTGCGCCAGCGATGCCGCCCGAACAGATCCGGAAGAGTTTTGCCGATCCCCCGCCGGAGTTCCGCCCGATGCCCTTGTGGGTGTGGAACGACGAGATGGAGCCCGGGCGGATCAAGGAGATGCTGGCGCAGTACCGGCAGCAGGGCTTGGGCGGCGCATTCGTTCACCCGCGTCCGGGGCTGATGACCGATTATCTGAGTCCGGAGTGGTTCCGGCTGTGGCGGGAGGCGCTCGAAGAGGGCAAACGGCTCGGACTTTTCATCAACATTTATGACGAAAATTCGTATCCTTCCGGATTTGCCGGCGGGCATGTGCCCGCGCGGGCGCCGGAAACCGCCAGCCAGTTCGTCGCCGTGGAGACGGGGCTGAAAGCCTCCGCCGTTTCCGCGCACCCGCAGCATCTGGCGTTTTTCGCCGGGCCGCCGGGCGACCCCTCGAGGCTCCACCGCGTCCGCTCTCCGCAGGAGGTGCAAGAAGGCGAAGAGGTGGTGGCCTTCCGGCTGCGCCGCGCCTCGGGCAACATGTGGACGGCGGGCTTCCCCTATGTCGACCTCACCAACCCGCGCACGGCGCAGGTCTTTCTGGAAACGACTTACGAGGCCTACCGCAAGGAATTCGGCGAGGAGCTCGGCAAGACGGTTCGCTGGGCTTTCACGGACGAGCCGCTGATCGCTACAGGAGGGGCCTACGACATCGCGGCGCCGGCGCTGCCGCTTTCTTTTGAGACGCTGGCGGAATTCCGCAAGCGCAACGGCTACGACCTGGCCGATCATTTGCCGGCGCTGTTCTGGGATGCGGGCGACTGGCGCAAGGTCCGCTTCGACTACTGGCAGGCGCTGCACGACCTGTGGATCGACAACTTCATGCGCCCGGTGTTCGAATGGTGCGACCGCAACGGCGTCCAGTTCACCGGACACTTCATGGAGCAGGACTGGCCCTATCCGTGGCGCTCGCCTGCCGACGCATCGCTGCATGTCTTCCAGCACGTCCCCGGCATTGACATGCTCGGCGGGCAGGAGTTGCGGCCGCATTACCTGTTCACGATCCGGCAGTCGGCCAGCGTCAGCCATCAGACCGGGAGGCGCCTGTTCTGCGAGGCCTATGGCGTGTCGGGGTGGGACGCGACGATGGAACACCTGAAGCGCTTCGGCGACTGGCTGCTGGCCAACGGCGTGAACTTCATCGACCAGCACTTGTCCTTTACGACGATCCGTGGGGCCCGGAAGCGCGACCACCCGCAGAGTTTTTCCGATGTCGCCTCGTGGTGGCGCGCCTACCGCCCGCATGCCGACCATCTGGCGCGGGTCTCGTTTCTTTCCTCCATCTCGGAAGCAAGGAACCGCGTGCTGGTGATTCACCCGACGACCAGCGCCTTTCTCTACGCGCGCCGCGCCGCGGCAACGCCGGAACTCGAGGCGATGCGAGAAAACAATGCGCGTCTGGCGCAATTCCTTGTCGACCGGCAGGTGGATTTCGACTACGGCGACGAGTACGTTCTCGAATGGCTCGGGCGCGCCGAAGGCAAAAAATTGCGCGTGGGCAAGGCCGCCTATGACCTGGTCGTCCTTTCGCACGATGTCGTGAACCTGCGCCGCCAGACGGTTGCGCTGCTGGAGGCCTGGCTCAAGGAGGGCGGCACGGTGCTAACGCTGGCGGAAACGCCGGAGTATGTGGACGGCCGCCCGAGCGAGGCCGTCAGGAAGCTGCGCGAGCAATACGGGAAGCAATGGACGCGGGTGTTCGACCAGGAGGGCCTGCTCGCCGCCATCCGCGAGCGCGTCCCGCCGCGCGTCGAGGTCAGCGCGCCGGTCGGGCTGCTGGAGCGGTTCCTTCCCACGGGCGACAGGATCCTGTTCTTCGCCAACTGGGGCGCGCAGCCCGCGGCGGCGAAGGTGCGCGTGCAAGGCGCCGCCGTGCTGGAGGAATGGGACACGGCCACCGGCCGCATCCGGCCGGCGGCGTTTTCGAAAGCCGCGCAGGGGCTGGAATTCGCCCTCAATCTGCCTCCGGCGGGCTCGCTGCTGCTGGTTGCCCGGACGCAAGCCTCGCCCGCCGAGGCGCCGCCGAAGCCGGCCTGGCGCAACCTCTCCGCTTCGCCGTGGACGGTTTCGATGGATGAGCCCAATGTGCTCGTGCTTGACTACTGCGATCTGGATGTCGCCGGGGAAAGCTTCCCGGACATCAACACCTGGCGGGCCAACTGGCTTGTCTGGCAGCGGCACGGCTTCGAGCGCCCGGCCTGGGACAACGCCGTGCAGTTCCGCCGCAACGTGCTGGAAAGGAAATTCGGCAAAGGCACAGGGTTCCGCGCGCGGTTCCGCTTCACCATCGCCGGCGCGCCGCCGAAGGGGTTGCAGCTCGCCGTCGAGCAGCCGGAACTGTACCGCATCAGCGTGAACGGCAAGGCCGTGGACTTTTCGGCCGGTGCGCGCTGGCTGGACCCGCACCTGAAAGCCGTTTCCATTGAAGGTCTCGCCGCCCCCGGACCGAACGAGGTTCTGCTGGAAGCAGCGCCCTTCGACCCGCGGATGGAGCTGGAAAATATCTATATTCTCGGGAATTTTTCCCTCACTCCGGCCGATAAAGGTTTCCATATAACTCCGGTAAAAGGCGCAGTGATCGGATATTGGTCACAACAGGGGCGTCCATTTTATTCGGGTTCAGCCACATATTCGGTAAAAACCCGCATTCCGGCGGGCCACGGCCGTCTGCGCGTGTCGTTGAAGGATTGGGCCGGAAGCCTGGCCGAAGTACTGGTGAACGGGCAGGCCCTCGGCTGGATCGGATGGCCGCCGTACGAAACAGAGGTTCCGGTCAAACCGGGCAACGCGGTGATTGAGGTTCGCGTGCATGGCACGCCGCGGAACCTGTTCGGGCCTTTCCACCATCCGCAGAAGATCCGGTTCCGCGCCTGGCCGAACGCCTGGGCGGAGTTCCCGGCGAACCAGCCGCCGGGCAGCGCATACGACGTTCTCGGCTATGGCCTGGCAGCCCCGCCGGTGCTGGCGACGGCGCCATGAGCCGGCGCGGGATCGCCTCCGTCATAACCCCGTTTCTGCCGGCGCAGCCGAGGCATAGAATTGTTGTTATGAGACTGGCGCGTCTGATTTGGGTGGCGTGCTCGCTCGCGCCGGCGGCCCTGGCCCAGAGCGGGGAGTTGCAGCCATTTCCTCTTTCATGGTTCGGCGCCGATCCGAACATCACCAGTTTCGCGGGCTGGAACCGGCCCATTGCGACGGATTCGCCCTGGGTAAAGGTGAGCGAAGACGGCCATTACACGATCGAAGGAGAGCGCATCCGCTTCCTGGGGGTCAATGTCGGCGCCGCAGGGGCCTTTCCCGATGCGCTGCGGGCGGAGGCTCACGCCGCGCGCCTGGCCCGGTTCGGCTTCAACAGCGTCCGTTTCCATCACCTGGAGGCGCCGTGGGACAAGAGCCGCGTGCTGATTGATTATGCGAGCGGGACGTCGCGGGAGCTGTCCGCCGAGCGGCTGGACCGCATGCAGTATTTCATCGCAAAGCTGGCCGAAAACGGGATTTATTCGAATATCAACCTGCTGGTGAGCCGGGAATTCCAGCCCGCTGATGGCCTGGGGCCGGAGATTTCGCAAATGGGATGGAAGGACCAGCACATTCTCGGCTTTTTCAATGACACCGCCCTGGAGCTTCACAAGGAGCACGCCCGGAAGCTGCTCACCGCGCCCAACCCGCACCGCGGGGGAACGCCCCTGGCCCGGGACCCGGCAGTGGCTTTTGTCGAAATCATGAACGAGAACGGCCTGCTCCAGAAATGGTTCGAAGGAGTGACCGACACGATGCCGGAGCGGTACCGGCGCGACCTGCAAGCAAAATGGAACGCGTGGCTCCGGCAGCGCTACGAGAGCACTTCCGCCATGCTGGCCGCCTGGGGCGTCATTGACGAGCCGCCGGGGCCGAACCTGCTGGCCAACGGCGACTTCAGCGCCGCGCCGGCCGGATGGAGTGGCGGGTGCAGCGGCGGGGCGCCGGGCAGCACGATTGTCACGTCCATCTTCAGCTGGAACCTCGAATGCCACCAGGGGGCGCGCGCCGCCGTTGCATTCCCGGCCGATTTCGACGGGCGGCCCGCCATCCAGATCCAGGTGACCACGCCCGGCTCGGCCAACTGGCACATCCAGTTGAACCAGCCCCGCATTTCCGTCGAAGCCGGCAAGGTGTACACGCTGTCTTTCTGGGCCAGGGCCGAGAGCGCCACGCCGCTCAATGCCGCCTTGACGCGCGCCCACACGGATTGGGCCACGCTGGCGCCGCCGATTTCCGCCACGCTGGGCACGGCCTGGCGCAAGTATTCAATCACGTTCCAGAACACGGTGACCGAGGCCAACGCGCGAATCAACTTCAACGGGTTCGGGGACCGGGCGGCGAAAGTCTGGATCGCGCAGGTGGAGTTCCGCACCGGCGGCCAGATCGGCACCCTGCCGGAAGGGACGAGTCTGGAAAACGGCAATGTTCCGAACGTGCCCCGCGGCGGCTCCGGCGCGACCCTGGAACAGCGCAAGGACTGGGTGCGTTTCGCCCTGCAAATGGAGCGGAATTACTGGGAAGAAATGCGGCGGTATTTGAAGGAGGATCTCGGCTACGCCGGCATTGTGTGGGGCACGATTATCTCCAACAGCCCGCCGAATGCGCAAGCGGCGATGGATGCCATGGACTCCCATGCCTACTGGCAACATCCGCAGTTTCCCGCCGGGCAGGACTGGAACCCGGACAACTGGACTGTGAACAACGTCTCGATGGTCAACACGGCGGCCGGTTCCACCATTGCGGGCATCGCGCGGCAAAGGGTGAAGGGCAAGCCGCACAATGTGACGGAATACCAGCACGCTTCCCCGAACACGTATTCGACGGAAATGCCCCTCTTCATCGGCGCCTATGGCGCATTGCAGGACTGGGACGGCATCTGGTTTTTCGAATACCCGACGGGCACGGATGAATATGTGACCGGATTTTTCGATACCTCCGGCAACCCCGGCAAACTGGCGAACTCGCTCATCGCGGCCTCGCTGTTCCGCCGCGGCGACGTCTCCCCCGCGGCCGAAGAGTTTGTCTTCCGGTTCGGCCCCGAAACGGAAGCGCAAATCGCCGCCACGCGCGGGGGCGCCTGGAGCATTTCCGACGGGGCGCGCCTGGGCGTGCCCGCCACGCTGGGCCTGGTTCACCGGACCGCGCTGTCGATTGGCGGCGCCGCGGAAGGGCTCGAAGAAATGCCGGAAGCGCCGGCGGGGCCTGTATACACATCCGACACCGGCCAGATCGAGTGGAATCTGGAGCGCCCGGGCAGGGGTTACGTCACCGTGAACACGCCCGCCACCAGGGCGGTGTTCGGATTCACCGACAACCTGGCGATCGAGCTGGGCGGCGTCGTCATTGAGCCGGCCGCCACGCGGCAAGGCTGGTCGACCATTGCCATCACGGCGCGGGACGGCGAATCGCTGACCGGAAAAGGGAGCGCATGGGGCGTAATCGTCGCCACCGGCGACCACGAAAATACGGGGCAGATCTGGAAAAACGAGCAGCGCAATTCGGTGGGAAGAAACTGGGGCCGCGCGCCTGCGCTCATCGAGGTGATCCGCGCCACCATCACGCTGCCGGTGGCGCCGTGGCGCGTGGCTGTATGGCCGCTGGATGCGAACGGCAACCGCATGGCGGATGTGCCCGTGGAAGACGCCGATGGCAAGGCGCGCTTCCGGATCGGGGAATCCGGCCCGACGCTGTGGTACGAGATCTATATCAACGAGGACCCCGGGGCCGGGGATGGCGAGCCAGGCGAGCCCCTGTGAGCCGGGCACGGCGGCGGGCTGCGCGCGCTGTATGATTGTTCCGGGATTTGCGAAATGAAACATGAATCAACGCCGATACGGCGCGGGCCCGTACTGGTGCGCCACGAAGGCCAGGCGCCGCGCGAACGCAGCACCTGCGGCTGGCGGGACCGCCTGATCAGCCGCGAGGACGCCGGCACAGGCGTGGCCGCCTGGGCCCACGCCGTGGATATCGACGGGGCCCGGCTGCATTACCACAAGCGCTCCACCGAGCTGTATTACGTCCTGAGCGGCGAGGGCAGCGTGATGCTGGATGGAGTGGAGCATGCCGTGCGCCCCGGCTCGCTGGTTCATATTCCGCCCGGGGTGGTGCACGGTGCGCGCGGAAGGATGCGCGTGCTGGTCATCGGCATTCCGGACATCGCCGACGACGATCTGTTCTTTCCCGGGGAGCCGTGAAGCGGCCGATGGCGGCGGGGCGGGCGGACGTCTGATAAGATAGCCGCAGGTGCGCGGCCGCCGTGCCGCGCCAAAGCCGGAATCTGTTGACAGAGAGGGATCCCGACAATGAGCGATACGCACAGGCATGAGAATTCCGCATCGCCGGCGCCGGTCAGCCGCCGGCAGTTCGCCGCCGCTCTGGGCAGCGCGGCGATCGCAGCCGGCGGGGCTGTACCCGCATCCGGATCGGGCGCCTCGTCGAAGGCGGCCGAATGGGTGACGCTCGGAAAATCGGGCGTGCGCGTCACACGGCTGGCGCAGGGGACGGGCTTCAACGGCAGCGCGCGGTCGAGCGAGCACACGCGGATCGGCATGAAGGCATTCACGTCGCTGGTGCGGCGCGACATCGAGCTGGGCGTGACCTTCATGGACACCGCCGATCTGTACGGCTCGCACCAGTACTTGCGGCGCGCCCTCGACGGCATTCCGCGGGAAAGATACACGATCCTCACCAAGATCTGGCCGAGGACCGAATACTGGAACATGTTTTCCGGCGGCGCGAAGGCGGAAGTCGACCGCTTTCGCAAGGAATTGAACACGGATTATCTCGAAATTGTGCTGTTGCATTGCCTGATGAACGACCGCTGGACGCAGGAACTGGCCCGCGCCATGGACGAATTGAATGACCTGAAGGCCAAAGGCGTGGTGAAGGCCGTGGGCGTGTCCTGCCACGATTTTGGCGCATTGAAGGTCGCCTGTGCTTCCCCCTGGACCGACGTGATTCTGGCGCGGATCAATCACGTGGGCAAGGCGGCGTACATGGACGCCTCGGTCGACGAAGTGGTTCCGCTGCTGAAACAGGCCAAGGCCGCCGGCAAGGGCATCATCGGCATGAAGATTTTCGGCGCCGGGCGCATCACCAGGCCGGAGGAGCGCGACGCCAGCCTGCGTTTCGTCTTCGGCAACGGGCTTGTGGACGCAGTGACCATCGGCATGCTGAGCGAGGCCGAGGTCGACGACACGGTGCGGCGCATCGACCGGGCCTTCGCGGCATGATCCGGCCGCAGGCCGGCAAGCCTCTCTCGGCGCTGCACTGCGCCCGCCGGCGCCGGGCGCCCGGTTCCTGGCTGGAACGCCGGGTGAAGGCTGCGCGGGCCGCGAGCGGAAGGGTCGGGAGCTGGACCGGACAGGCGTCCCTCGTGCGCCATTCCTGCATGATTCAAGGCCGGGCGGGCCGAGTGGTAGGATAGCCGTTTTGGTTACGCGGCCCGCCTTGCGCAGCCGTGCGGCGCGTTGAACCCGGTGCTGGCGGCGCGCGGCCGGCGCGAGCGGATTCACGGTTCCCGATGACTACGCCACCATCCGACGGCAACCTTCCGGGGGCTGTCTCCGCGCCGCTGTTGCTGTACGGCGTGTTGCTCGGATTGTGCGGTTTTCTCCTCTTTGGCGCCGGGTCGGCTGCGGATATTGCGCTTCGTTTGACGGCGGCGGAACAACACCCGGAATGGTGCCGGTCTGTCTATCTCTGGAGCGGTCTCGCAGTCTGGGCGGGCGCAGCCTTGAGCGCCATCGACCTCTTCGTGCTCCTGCCCGTGAAGAGGCGCCACCATTCCGTGATCTGGGATCCCCCGCAGAACCGGAGCCTGACCGTGATGCTGACGGCTTACAACGACGAGCAGAGCATCGCTCTTGCGGTGCGGGATTTCCTGAGCCACCCGATGGTGCGCCGGGTTGTGGTGGTCGACAACAACAGCACGGATGCCACCCCGCGAGTGGCTGCGGCCGCAGGCGCGAAGGTGGTGACCGAGCCGCGGCACGGCTACGGGCATTGCGTGTACCGCTGCCTGGTTGAAGGTTGCCGGTACGAAGATACGGAGCTCACGCTGGTGTGCGAGGGCGACATGACTTTTCGCGCGCACGACATCGACAAGTTTCTCGCCTACATCCCCCACACGGAGATCGTCAATGGCACGCGGATTGTCGAGCAGCTCCGCGAACGGAGGACGCAGCTGACCACGTTCATGTACTACGGGAACTTTTTCGTGGGCAAGCTGCTGGAGGCCAAGCATATCGGCAAGGGAACCTTTACCGACGTCGGCACCACCTACAAGCTTTGCCGGAACGACGCATTGAAGCGGATTCTGCCCCTTTTGAATCCGGAAATCAACCTCGAATTCAATGCGCATTTTCTGGATACGGCTCTTGGGGCGGGGATCCATATCGTCGAATGCCCGGTGACGTTTTTCAACAGGGTGTGCCTGAGCAAGGGGGGAAACCGAAGCAACTGGACCGCACTGCGGGTGGGCTTGCGGATGATCCGGGGGCTTGCCTTCGGGTGGAGAAAACCCGGCCGCTGAGCCGTGCGGACACCTCCGGGCGGTTCCGCTTCGGGGATGCGGGCGGATGGCCGCCGGTTCTGCGCCCGGGCGCCGGCGGTCCTGTGCGTGGCAGAACTTCGCGGCGCGGATTGTCCCTCCGCGGAACGCCTCCGGCGCAAACCGGTGGCGGCCCATCAAGAAAGACAGAACCAGCTCAGGCGCGGAATTCGCACGGACAGCTGCACGCCGAGGCCGGGCGCGCCTCTCAGGGCCGACTTCCGGTGATTCGGCAGGGATCACCGGCTGCAACTTCCCGGCAGCCGTCTCACAACAGCTTGAGCAGCTCGCGCATCACTTCGAACGCGTCGGCCACGTAGACCACGTCGGCCTTGCCGCGCGCCCAGCCGCAGTTGGGATCGAGGTTGACGGCGCGCCGCTCCTTGATGAACCTCCAGCCGACGACGTGCGGCTCCTCGCCATGGCAGCAGGTGGCCAGCCCTTTCTTGTGCCGCGGAGAGGAACCCGTCTGCCCCACCTGGTGAAGGTGCGTGAGAAACGGCAACACGGGCTGCCCTTCGCTGGACAGGTCGACCAGCGATTTGGAGGAGCCCAGCGAGCACTGGCTCTTGCGAACGAAATCGAGGATCAGCTGCGCAGCCTCTTCCAGGTGGACGGCGCCATCCTTTTGCTTCTTGGTCCAGCCCGCCCCGGCCACGAACAACAGCGGCGCATCGGGGCGGATCGTCTGTTCGCCTGTCATGGGCGTGGAAAAGCCCTCGACCGAAGTCCGCGTCTCGCAGGCCACTTCGAGCCGCTCCGGCGGGGCCCCGGGCGCCGGCTCGGCCTGCGGCTGCGAACCCGGCTCGATGAGCAGGATCCACGGCCGCTGGCCGCCCTTCAGCCCGGCCTCGATTCTCTGCCGGTAGAACCAGCGCTCGATGGTTCCATCGCCGGAGACCGCGACCACGTGCGTGTCGATGGCCGCGCCGAGCCGCTCGGCCACGCCCGGCAGCGCCCGGTGGAAGCGCAGCGTGTCCGGGGCCAGCACGAGGGGCGCGCCGGAGGCGCGGACGATCGCCTCGCAGGCCGCCGCGTCGGTGGCATAGCGGGAGGCGGCGAACGCCTCGCCCTCGACGGCGAAGCACTTCTCCGCCCCGCCCGACACCGATTGCGCCGCTGCCGTCGCGCCCGCGCCGACCACCCCCAGGTCCCACGGCGCGCCCAGCTGCCGGGCCAGCCCCAGCGTTTCCAGCGCCGCCGCGGGCAAACCGCCGTCCAGGGTGTGCAAAAGAACAAGAACTTTTTCCATGGAATTTCTCCTTATTGCCGGATCCATTCCGCAATTTCCCTGGCGATATCCGCCGCCGGCACGTCCTTGACGATCCGCGTCTGCCGCACGGCCGAGGGCAGCGCCACGCGCACGAACTCCGCCGTCTGCGCCAGGGAAACGGGCCTCGCTTTTTGCAGGGCCGGCAGGATCACGCGCATATTCGCCATGCCCGTCTGCGGATGGTTCGGCGGCTCCGGCAAACTGCCCGTCGCCCAGGCGAGCATCGCCGGGGGCGAGGCGCAACGCGAGATCTGGTGGCGGCCGCCCTCGACGCGCTCCTTGATCAGCAGGGCGCCGTCCGGCTCCACCACCAGCTCGTCCACCGCGAGAAACTGCTCCCGGATGCCGAGCCGTTCGGCCACCCGCTGCATTACCACGCCGGCGCCGCGCGTGGCGGACTCCCAGCCTCCGAACAGCAGCAGGCGCGAGCGGTCAAGATCCGGCATGGCCGCAATCGCCTCGGCCAGCGCCTCCGCCGTCGCCGCCGCGTCGGTGAAGCCGCCGCCCGGCCCGTCCAGGGCTGCCAGCTCGAACGGCAGCTTCTGCGCCACGGTCATCATGACCTGCTGCAATTTCGCCTTCGGCGCCAGGCTGACCACCCGCACGAGCGTGCCTGGATGCTTCCTGGCCAGATGGCCCGCTTCATACAGCGCGTGCGCCGCCCACGGGTCGAAGACCGCCGGCAGCATCAGCTCGTTGCGGAGCGAAGGCTTCACGGTGTCGAACACCGGCTCCAGCGTCTGAAGCGGGTCGGGCGCCAGCCCGCCGCACACCACAATCTGATACGACATAAATTTCTCTCAGTTTTCCGCAGAATGAAGGCCGCCAGGGGCGGCGCAAAACTCGATATTTCCCGCCGGGCAATTCCACAGGCACGCGCCGCAATGGACGCATTTTTCCCGGTCGAACCCCGGCGTCCCGTCCCCGCCCGCCGCGGCGTGAATCGCCTCCCCCGAACAGATCTCGATGCAGAGCCGCGTCTCGCAGGACCGGCACAGCGCCGGGCTGCGGAAGACGACGTGGTCGGGAAAATCCGCCGGCGCCTGCACCTTGCCGCCCATCAGCAGCGCGTCCTGGTGGGAAACGAGCAGCCGGCCGTCGTATTCGATCTTCGGCCACCCGCACAGGTCCATCAACACGTCGTGCAGCGGGCGGCCTTCGGCCTCCGCGGCTGCGCGCGCCTTTTCGATCTGCGACCGCGACAGCCGCCCGGCGTAATAGTCTTCGATTTTCCGGATGCCGCGCTCCCGGCGCCGCCGCGGCCATGCCAGCCGCCCGCCGGTCAATCCCGCCAGCGCCATGCCGGCAAAGCCCGGCAGGAGTCCCCACTGGAAGCCGTTGCGCGCCCTTTCAGCGGCCTGCGATTCCCGCTCGAGCCACGAGGCCCGCCGCCGCGCCACGTAGCGCGCCTCGAGGTTTTCCCGCGTGAACGGCTTGCTTTCGGCGAGCAGCTCCAGCACCGCCTCGGCCAGTTGCACCCCGGTGAGCCACGCCTCGTCCACGCCCGAGCCGGTGAGCACGTTGGTCGACCCGGAGCATTCGCCGATGCGCGCATAGCCGTCGCCTGCCAGATAAGGCTCTCCGCGCCGCCCGGACTCGAGCAGCGATTTCGCGCCCCAGCTCCGCAGGCGCCCGCCCTCGAGGTGGCGCCACAAATAAGGGTGGCGGACAAAATGCTGCAAGTAGCGGTAAGAGGTCCGCACCGGGCTGTCCATCCACGACGGGACGAAGATGCCCACGCTCGCGATCCGGTCCGGATGCACATACAGAAAACCGAAGATTTCCGGCTCGGGGTATCCGATCGTGTGCCACACCGTGCCTTCGCGCAGCGTGCAACGCTCCGGCAGGTCGACCACCATCTTCATGCCCACGGCCCACTCGTCACGGCGGCGCCCCGCAGGCATGCCGAACGCCTCGTCAAGCTGCCGGCTGACAGCGCCCACCGGCCCGTCGCCGACCACCGTGAGGGCGGCCCGCACTTCGCTGCCGTCGGATGCCAGCCGTACGCCTTCCACGCGCCCGTCCCGGATGAGCGGCGCCGCTACCGGCGTCGCGGGCCAGATCTGCGCAAGGCCGGTCATCATCACCTGCTGCCCCGTCCATTGCAGGAACTGCCCGAGCGAGAAGATAAAGCCGTCGCCTTTGTGGAGAAACGCGGGCGTCCACGGCAGGGCCAGCCCCTCGTGCTCCACGCGCAGCAGGAAGCAAAACGCGCGGCAGAGCTGGTCGGCCAGCCGCATCCAGGCCGGCCGCCGCGTCACGCCGAGCGGGTCAAGCAGATAGATGAGCCTTTCTTCCGACACGCGCGCCGCCAGCGGAATGGCGGCCGGGTCCAGGTTGGGGATAGAGGCGCGGATGGCCCGCGCGCGCGTCACCACGCCCGAGACGCCGAACGAGATGTCATCGGCGCGCTCGTAGCAAAGAACCTGCGGCGGCAGGCCGGGCATCGCCTTCGATTCCACGGCCGCCATTTCCGGCCGCTGCAAGCCGCGCGTCAGCGTCCACAGAAAGCCTGCCGTCGCGGGGCCGAATCCCGTGCACACGATGTCGGCGTCGAGCGGCGCCGCCTCCGGCTGTTCGCGGTTTTCTGTCTCCATGGGCGATTCCCGGACCTCACTGCGGATAATCGAGCGCCGCCGGGATCATCACCTTCTGCACGGACTCCGCCGCGCGGTCCTTGGCGAGCAGCGCCCCGGCGAGGCAGCCGTCGAGCTTGGCGCGGAGCCGCGAGAAATCGGCCAGCCCGGGCGCGTGCACGCAGGGGCCGGCCTTGGTGGCGTGTCGGCCGTCCTCGCGGTAGTAGTCGCTGGTGAAGCCGCTGGCGCCCGGAACCACGCTCTCGATCTGGCGCAGCTCCGGCTCTTCGAAGCAGGTGGCGCATTGCGCGCCGTCATCCCACGATGGATGCCGCAAGTAGCCGAACACGATCTCGGAGCTGATGCGCGCCACCTCGCCCGCCGCCCGCGCCGCCTGCACATGGCAGAGGTCGGTGAAGAACTGCACGGCGCCTTCGACGCCTTGCTGGATGACGCCGGGCCCTTCCCGCCGCAGATGCTCGACGTCGAGAATCAGGCTGCGCGCCGCCAGCAACCAGCACAGGGCGTCCGCCATGGGGAAGGTCACACCGTGGCGGCTGGCCTGGTAAAGTTTCTGTCCTTCGGCGTCCTTGGCGTGTTGGAGGTGCTGGACCGTCCACAGCCACAGGTGCATCGCGCTGGCGAGCGTGCAGGCGCCGGTCCCCGGCTCGACGGCGGCGATCTGGCGCATCTCGTGGATCCAGTTGCGGAACTGGGCGAGGAACACCTCGTTGGTCATGGTCACCGACAACTGCCGCCGCTGCACGGCTTCGGGCCCTTCGTAGGTGGCCTCCAGCTGCGAGTCCATCCACTTGTAGCCGAGGAAGCCGGGGCAGTCCTCGGTGATGCCGTAGCCGCCCATCAGGCTCACCGCCTCGCGCATCATCACGCTGCCGTGGCCCGTGTTCCACAGCTTCGTGGCCGGGCACAGCACGTTGGCCTGGGCGTCGAGCACGATGTACTGCACCACGGGGTCGCCGGCGAGCTGGCGGTAGCGCTCCTCATTGCGCAGCGCCTGGTTGACGCCCTGCATCTCGATGAATTCGATCGCCTCGTGCTGCCGCTTGCGCAGCGCCTTGTATGCCGCCAGGCCGCCGTGAACGCCCTGTTCGGCCAGCACGCGATCCTTCTCGCGCTCCACCGGGTCGAGCTGGTCGAACAGGCGCGCCGCGGCGAAGCCGAGCGATGCGCTGGCCTCGCCGGCGGCCCAGATGTCGATCAGGCGGTGGGTGACGTCTTCCTTCTGCTGCAAGCCCAGCTCGTAGCGCGGCGAGCCGGGAGGCACCGCCTCGGAGCCGCGGAAGCGGTCGCGGTGGTAGCGGATCAGCGGCTCGATGGCGGACAGCAGCTTGGCGGAGGTCATCAGGCCCACGGTGACGCGGGTGCGGCGGAAGACGGCCTCGATGATGGCGCTGTGATCGTGGTTGGGCACGATCACGCCGTCCTGAACGGTGTAGCCGCCGACGATGCGCGAGGCCGGCACGCGGAGCTGGAAAACGGGGTCGTTCGTCGCCGAAAGCTGGTGCACCAGCTTCCGCGTGGGCGTGCCGCGGTCGAAGATGCCGGGGTCGTCCTCTTCGAGAATCACCATGCAGGAGCCCTTGATGCGCGGGTCAGCCGAATCCACTGCGGCGGTGACGAAGTTGGCGAAGGCCATGTTGGTGATGAAGCGGCCGCGCTTGCTGACTTCGAGGATCGGCTCGCCGCCCTCCGGCCACTCGGCGATGCGCACCTTGCCGCCGAGCAGGCCCGTTTCCACGCCCACGTAGGGGATCGGCTCGGTGAGCGCGAAGGCGGCGCGCTTCGGCTCCTTGCCCGGCGCCGGGGCCGCCAGGCTCATGTAATGCCGGCGCTGTTCCGGCGTGCCGCGCTCGTGGATCGGCGCCAGCCCGAGGTGCGTCGCCAGCGAGCAGGTGGCCGCCCCGGCGTCGACCCAGGCCAGCTCGAAGGCGATGAGCGCCAGGGCGAGGTTTTTCGGTCCCTCGAGGAAGCCGCCCTCTTCCGGCTCGAGGTAGGCGGCGGTGATGCCGGCGGCGTCGAACTCCTTGAGCAGGGCGTGCTTCTCCGGCGTCCAGTCATGGGTGTGGCGCCCTCCCTGCGCCACCAGCCGCGCCACCGGGCCGCGCGCCACCGCCCGCACGCTTTGCACCAGCATCTGCAAGTCGTAACGGTCCTCGAAGCGCCACATCACCTGCCGGATGTCGTCTCCGGGCAATGCCTGCAAGTGTTCGCGCCGCGGTGCGGAAATGGGTGCCGGCATGAGTGGGACTCCTTCCCCGGTCCGCTTTGCAATTTCCGCGCCAGCCTGCGCCGGCGCGGAAATAAAGCAGTTTCAGACCGAAGAGTCCATTTTACATGGGTGGAATCGCCCAGCGCAGGCGGACAATCCGTACCGCCGTGTCAAATCCCCCGCCTGGAGGGCGCCGCGCTTCGAGCGCGGCGAGCAAGGGGCGTCGTTTTCCGACGCGCGATCGAAGGGACTCGCTTTCAGACCCGCGAACGGAGGGCGCGCAAGCACTGTCAGAGCCGCGAACGAAGGGCGCGCAAGCGCCCGGGAGTGAGCGGTTCATCGCCGGCGCTCGAGTCCCGCGGAGTCCGGACTGCAACCGCTCATTCCCGCTCGCCTTACGGCTCGCTCCATTCGCGGCTCCGAATTCGCGGCTCCGAAAAACCAAAAACCGCGCTGCAATGCGGATACGAAGAACGGATCGGAAGCGCAGCCCCGCGTCCGTTCTTATTGCAACGTGACGCTTGTGGTCGCCGAGGCCGTCGCGCCGTTATAAGAAGCGGTGGCCGTGACCATGTAAGTTCCCTTCGGATCCTTGTTCTGGAAGCGGTAGCTCCACGATGCAATCCCGTTCGAGTCGGCCTTCACGGCCCGGGAATCGGAGGTGGAACCGTCCGGCTTCCGGATCGTGAATGTGACGCTCGCCCCGGCCGCCGGAGAGCTTCCGCTGAGCACCTGGACGGAGAACTGGACGTTCGTCCGCACGCTCACCGAGGACACGGACTGGTTGAAAGTCACCGAAAGCGGCCCCGGTGGAGGCGGAGGCGGAAGCACGGTGAGGCTTGCCGTGGCGGCCACTGGCGCAGGCTGCGTCTCCGCAATCGCGTCCACTTCGTATGTGCCGGGCGACGCCGTGGAGGGCACCGTCTTCGTCATGGTCACGTTCATCGACTGCCCGGGCGCCAGCGTCACCGTCTGGGCGGAGAAGGACGTCGGCCAGCCCTGCGGCTTCGTCGAGCCCAGGCTGAAGCTGCGTGAGCCGCACGAACCGGAATCGTTGTTCTTCAACGTCACGGTGTACCCGGCGCTCTTGCCCGGCTCTGTGCTGGGGTTGGGAGGCGACACGGTGAGCGTCGGCGCCGCCTCCACGCAAGGCGCCGAGCCGTAGCTGACGTTCACTGAAATCCCTGTGGCAGATGCTCCCGTGACCGTCAGCGAAACGTTCGTGTAAGGATCCTGCCAGCTTGAGCCCGCTGCCAGCGATGCGTCGTTGAAGAGGCTCGTCGAGGGGGTGAAATCCAGCAGGTCCGTGTAGCTGCCCGTGACGGAGTCCCTGTAGTGGATCAGGGCGCCGCTGAAGATCTGCGAATTCAGGGTGGTGTCGTAGTTGCCAAGCGGTTGCCGGTACTCAAGCCACAGCCAGGCGTTGTTGCCTGTCCCCCGCTGCACCTGGAGCGCCTGCGCGCCGCCTGCGGGCACTTCCAGCGGTTGAATTGTGAACGTGCCCGCGGCCTGCACCTGCAAGACGTTCGACGACGGCAGCCAGCCGAGCTTGACCTTCTGCTCGGCCGTGTAATGGCCCAGGTTCCACGATCCCATCGCCGACTGGACATCTCCGTACTCACTCACGGTTCCGGCCGCCCCGAGCGGCCCAAGCGCTTCCCCGTTGAACCGCCGCGAGCGCGAGTGCATCAACCCGAGGGCGTGTCCGCCTTCGTGGGCCGAGAGCTTCACGCCGCCGTCCGTCCCGCTGAAGTAATGGGCCAGCATCCAGGACGACGAGGCGCTGATGGTGCCGTCGGCCGAGGAGAACGAACCGCAGCCGACGTTCGACAGTCCCGCCCAGGAACAACTGCCCGGGTTCGGGAAGATGATGAAGAGCCGGTTGTAATTGCGGAAGTCGATATCAGGATCCGCCGCGGCGATGGCCGCATTCCGCATGGCGTAATAGTCGTTGCAGCTGTAGACCTGGTCCAACGTGTACCAGCCCAGCACGGTGCCGGTTGCCGAAACCTGCCCGTAGGAGGCTTCGTTCCAGTAGCCGTGGAGGCTGCGTCCGGATGTCCCGAACAGAATGGTGTGGACTTTCTCCGGGGTGACATCCGAGGGCGGCGCGACGCCGGGGAAAGTCACCAGCAGGACGGCGATGCTTTGCTGGCCCTTGGGTCCGCACGCAGGCGCCGCGGCAGCGTCCTGCCCCGTCACCTCCCCATCCATGGCGGCGACGACTTCGCCTGCGCGCACCCCGCGAAACCGGACGCGTTTGCCGCATTCGATCCCGTCAGGCTCTTCGCCCGCCATGCGGACTTCCAGCCGTCCTTCGCTGGTCTCCATGTAATGGACCACTTCGTGGCCGGCGAGGTCCTGCTCGTCGATCACGAGCGTCTCGACAGGCCCCTCCCACTCGCCATGCTGCTCGAGCCATGCGGAGGAATCGGGGAAAGCTTTGCGCAGCCGCTCCGCGGCTTCCGGCGAAAAGGCCAGCCGCAACGCCTCGGCGGCGTCGGTGCGGATCAGCTCGCGCAGGACCGCGGCGCGGTCGTTCAGCGCCTGCCGCGCACGGGAACGCAAGGCCCGCTCGCCCGCCGTATCCCGTCTGCCTGCCTCCGCAGCCAGGCTGAGGACCGCCGCGTTCATCGAACGCATGGCGTCCCGGAGCTCCGCGGCGCGGGCGGCGCGCCGGGCCTTGACCGCGTCCCGGCCGGGCTGCGCCCACAGGGCCGCGCCCTGCGAGCCCAGCACGAAGAAAATAGCGAATGTTCCCACTACCCGAAATGACATGTCCGCTCTCCTTGAGAGCGCGCTGTTGCGCGGTTCTCTTTCCGGCTATCGGAACGGCGTTCTCTGTCAATTAGTGGGTAGGTGCTTTTCGTGTCCTCACTCGGAGAGCTGGCGCCGGCCGGCCCCGGGCGATTCCTTCAGTACGCTCGCGCCCGGGGTACCAGGCCCGGCGCCAGAGGCGGCGCAGCCACGATTGCGGCCCCCGCGGGCCTGCAAACGCATCGGTTGCCGGAAAAAGAGGCCGAGGCGCAAAGGGCCTCAGGACGGGCGCAAACAGCCCCTCTGCGCCACGATCCAGACGCTCGCCTTCCATGCCCCGGCTGCGTTTGGAGGCCGGGCGGCAGCCCGCCCCGCTCAAACAGCGACGGTGCGGAGGCAGACGGGCTGGCCGACGGTGATGCCCTGCCGCGCCGGCAACAGCTTGCCGGTGCGCGCATCGATCTCGAACACTGCAATGTTGTTCGAGCGCTGATTCGCCGCCAGGAGCCAGCGGCCCGACGGCTCGATGTAGAAATTCCGCGGCGTCGAACCCTGCGTCGGCGTGTTTTCGATTCGCGTGATTTTCCCGGTTTTTTCATCAATGGAGAAAACCGCGATCGAGTCCTCGCCGCGGTTGGAGGCGTACAGCCAGCGGCCGTTCGGGTGGACGCGGATTTCCGCCGTCGTGTTCTGGCCGGCGAAACCGTCCGGCAGCGTGGAGACAGTTTGAATTTCCGTGAGGCTTCCCTTCCTGTACCCGAAGGCGGTCACCGTCGAAAGCAATTCGTTGACCGAGTAGCCGAAACGGCCGCCGGGGTGGAAGGCGAAATGCCGGGGCCCGCTTCCGGGCGCGAGTTTCACCGCTCCGTGCCGTTTCATGGAGCCTGCCGGGGGATCGATCGCGTAGATGACGATCTCGTCCGTACCCAGGTCGCAGACGACCGCAAAGCGGTTGTCCGGCGTGGGGTTGATCGAGTGCGCGTGAGGCCCTTCCTGCCGCTTCGGGTTCACGCTGCCGCCTTCGTGCTGGAAGAAGCTGACGGCTTCGCTGAGCCGCCCGCCGGAATCGATCCGATAGGACGCCACGCTGCCGCCACCGTAATTGGCGATCATTGCCATCCTGCCGGTGCGGTCGAGGTTCACGTGGCAGGGGCCCGCGCCGCGGGTGGAGGCGCGGTTGAGCATCTCCAGCTTGCCGGTGGCGCGGTCGATCCGGTATGCGGTGATCGACCCCTCCTTTTTCCCCTCGTAATTCGCAATTTCATTTACGGCATAAAGCGACTGCCCGTTAGGGTGTATCTCGAGAAATGTCGGATTGGGCGTTTCGGCAGCGAGGATCATTCCGCTGATCGCGCCGGTGGAAAGATCCAGCCGCGCCGCCGAAATCCCCTTGTTCATTTCGTTCGTGTAGGCGCCGATGTACAGCCAGACCTGTTTGCCCGCAGCGAATGCGGGCGCAGCCGCGAGGGCGGCCGCGAATTGCCTGCGGTCGAGTCGCATGCGTTTATCACACCGCATCGCCGCCCCGTTGGCAAGCGCGAGACTCTTCCAATGCGAGATGCCGGCCGGGGGAGGGCCCGGCTGAGGGAGGGCCCGGCCCGTTGGCAAGCGCGAGACTCTTCCAATGCGAGATGAGCCTGAAGAGGGGTGTTGATTCCAATGCGGGATGAGCCTGGAGGCCGGTGAGTGCCGATGCTTCAGGTGAATGACATTCCAGGTGCACGAAGCCGAGCAG